>QFCS01004955.1_pt1 | contig 267733 bp, 225 predicted proteins | sample 3576561 | NCBI WGS metagenome assembly QFCS01
ATAGCCCTTCTTGTTCAATCTCTCGAATCACTTGTTGCTTAAAGCTAAGACTGTACCGAAATACCTCCCTACGACCTTTTGACATCATTATCCTGTTTTTTTGTTAACTTAATCTGTCAACCTATATCAGGACAAGACATAATTAGCTAACACCTAACACCTAATACCTAACCACCTCATTCAACATTCAAATGGCTTTCCAGTTCAGCCATCATTTCACTGCTCCCTATAAACAGAGGGGTACGCTGGTGTAGTTCTGTAGGTTGTATGTCGAGAATACGTTGTACGCCATTGGTTGCTTTTCCACCCGCCACTTCCAGAATAAAGGCAAAAGGGTTTGCCTCATACAGTAGGCGCAATTTCCCTTTGGGTTTATCGGTAGTGCCTGGATACATAAAAATGCCGCCCTTTATAAGGTTACGGTGTACATCGGCTACCATACTACCAATATAACGTTGGGTGTAAGGGCCGCCTGTTTCTTTTGTTTTACGCTGACAGGCATCAATGTATTTCCGCACGTTAATATCGTACTGAAAGAAATTACCATGATTCACTGAATAAAACTTTCCTGTTGGAGGACATTTTATATCGGGGTGACTCAAACAAAACTCTCCAATTGATGGATCGAGGGTAAAACCATTTACGCCTCTGCGTGTAGCATATACAAACATGGTACTGGAACCATAAATCACATAACCCGCTGCTACCTGACGGTTACCTGGTTGCAGAAAATCTTCCTGGGTACAGGGCTTCCCTTTTTCACTGATACGGCGATACACGCTGAAGATGGTTCCGATAGAAACATTTACATCAATATTACCACTACCATCCAGCGGATCGAACATCACTACATACTTGCTTTGGTTACTTACTTCATCATCGAATACCACAAAATCATCCAGTTCCTCACTACCAATACCTGCACAACTGATACCATGCTGTAATACCCCCATGAACTGGTTATTAGCATAGATATCCAGTTTCTTTACATCCTCTCCCTGTACATTGATCGTGCCTGCATCACCAAGAATATCAACCAGTCCGGCCTTGTTTACCTCAACGTTAACACGCTTGGCCGCCAATCCAATATCACGCAGTAAACTACTCAGTTCTCCCGTTGCAGTAGGGAATTGTCTTAATTGTTGTAAAGTAAATTCATCGAGTGTAAGAATCCTTCTGTTAACAGTCATAGCAGGGCAATCGTTTGAGCGAAGGTATTCAATTTGGAAATTTGAAAATTTGAAAATTTGAAAATTTGGAAATGAAGGATCAGGTATGTATTAGTTACACATTAAATCTTATCCCGAATATGTTGATTTGTTTTCAACGTTTAAATTTTCAGAATCTTTCATTTTCAAATTTCCAAATTTTCAAATTACTCTCTTCTCATAAAAAGTTGCGTAAAGAAAATCACCCCTTTATTATCGCGATAAACACCTATTCCTGTTAGTGTATAATTGCCTTCAATATTTTTTTTATGCCCCGGACTATTGATCCAGCCCTCTACTACCTCTTTGGCTGAAAGTTGTCCATAAGCCACATTCTCCGCTGCGGCTCGCATGGTTCCTTCGGTTTTGGAAATTGTGGCAATTCGTTGTTCAAAGCCATTATGACTAAACGCTGTTTTTTTCAGTGCCATATTCTTACTGTGTTGGGCAGCCTGCTGATCAGCTATATCAAGCGAAGACAATGCATTCAGTCCTTTCTTTTTCCGGTATTCATTTATATGGTGCAGAATATCGGTTGCCATATCAACTGCATTAAAAACTGCTGCTGTTGCTGGCTTGCTGCCTGAAGCAGGTGCAATATTTCTTGTACAGGAAAAAAGCAATACAGGCATCATTAAGCCCAATAAAAAACTACCTCTTTTAATCATGTTTATCAATTTACATTGTCTTATTCCTACCCTGCGAAAACTTCACGTTCTCATGTTCTCTGCGGTGAACTTGCTTCGATGTTTTCACGGGAGGGAATTCACCGCAGAGAACATGAGAACGCAGAGGTTTCGCAGAGGTATCAGGTAGTAGGAATGCAACAACTGTACCAAATACAGCCACCCCGTTTAAATGATGTAAAAAAAGTAACGGTGCATTCCTTATAAACCTACGCCGCTAAATAACCTAAAACTGTTAACTTAGAAGCTTTCATTATCGTTAAAATTAACCACCATGAATAAACTTAATCTGGGCATCTGTTTACTGGCAATGGCTGCATTTTCAGCCTGTTCAACTGGTTTTGACCCGGAAGACGGTCTCACCACTTTCAATGCCGATAGTGTAAAACAGCACGTAAGCGTGCTGGCTTCAGACTCTTTTATGGGGCGAAAACCATTTACGGAGGGAGAAACCCTGACGGTAGATTACCTGAAAAACCAGTTTAAGCGAGCCGGCCTTGAAACCGGCAACGGTGATAGTTATGTTCAGGAAGTTCCCATGGTTAGTCTACTGGCTAAAGCCGCTCCTTCCATGGAAGTACAATCAACAAAAGGAAAATTCAACCTGAAAGCATTTGATGACTATATCATCTGGACCGACAAAGCTGACTCTATTGAAACCTTAGACAAATCTGAACTCGTATTTGCAGGTTATGGAGTAGTAGCGCCGGAATATAATTGGAACGACTATGAAGGACTTGATGTAAAAGGAAAAGTAGTAATGGTTATGGTAAATGATCCCGGTTTCTGGGTTGGTGATACCACCCTCTTCAAAGGCAAAGCCATGACTTACTATGGTCGCTGGACCTATAAATTCGAAGAAGCGGCCCGTCAGGGAGCTAAGGGGTGTTTGATTATTCACAATACAGCCGCGGCAAGTTATCCTTTTAGCGTTCAGCAAAATAGTTTCAACACATCACGTTTACGTTTAGATACAAGAGGATTGGATGTAAAAAACTGTGATGTAATCGGATGGGTAACTGAAACTACCGCCAATAAACTTTTTACCGCTGCCGGATTCGATTCTACTTTATTGGTAAAAGCTAATAAACCCGGTTTTAAAGCTGTTCCATTAGACCTGAAACTGAGCACCAGCATGACCGTTCAGGCTACTTATAAAAAATCATATAATGTAATCGGCAAAATCACCGGAACCAAAAGACCTGATGAAGTGATTATCTATACTGCACATTGGGATCACCTGGGTATTGGCAGGCCCGATGCAACAGGAGATTCTATATATAATGGCGCCTTAGACAATGCCTCCGGTACAGCAGGTTTACTCGAATTGGTTCGTGTATTTAAAAGTTTAAAAACACCGCCGGAAAGAACCATTGTTTTCCTTGCTGTAACTGCAGAAGAACAAGGATTATTAGGTTCCGCTTATTATGCCGAAAACCCGATCTATCCGGTAACAAAAACTGTTGCCAATATCAATATGGATGGGCTAAACCGTTTTGAAGCTACCAGGGATATTGTAATCGTTGGTGAAGGACAGTCTGACTTAGAAGATTACCTAAAAGAGGCTGTGGAGAAAACAGGTGGTTATATATCCTACGATTCACATCCTGAAGCCGGTTACTATTACCGTTCAGATCATTTCAACTTCGCAAAAGTGGGCATCCCTGCATTATACGTTAGTACAGGCGTTGATGTAATTAATAAAGGCAAGGCATTTGGACAGAAACTGGAAGACGACTACACCGAAAAAAATTACCATCAACCATCCGACAGCTACGATCCAACCACCTGGACCATGAACGGCGCCATCAATGATCTGAAATGGCTATTCCAGGTAGGAAAAAAACTCGCATTCGAAAAAACAATGCCGAAATGGAAAAATGGATCTGAGTTTAAGGCGAAGAGGGAGAAATAATTTGAAAATTTGAGAATTTGAAAATTTGAAAATGGGACAGGTTAAATTTTTATACTTCATTATAAACTAGCAACTCAACTTTTGCGAAGCAAAAGAAATTCCATCATTTTCAAATTTTCAAATTTCCAAATTTTCAAATTAACCTAGTTTTGCTGTAATTAATAAAGTATGAAAGTATTTAAGTTTGGCGGAGCGAGTGTTAATAGTGTTGAGCGAATAAAAAATCTGGCAGGTATCGTTGATAAATACAAAGATGATCAACTGGTTATCATTATTTCAGCGATGGGGAAAACAACCAATGCTTTAGAAAAAGTAGTGGAATCATTTTTTGCCGGGAAAAAAGAGGAGGCGCTTCAACTTTTTGAAATTGTCAAAAATCAACACCTTACCACTGCAAAATATTTATTGGTTACCCACTATAATGCCTGCGCTGCACAGCTCAACGATTTTTTTACGGAGGTAGAATGGCTTTTACATGATAAACCCGTTCGTGAGTTTGATTATTATTATGATCAGGTAGTATGTGCCGGCGAACTGTTTAGCACCTGTATCATTAGCCATTTCCTGAATCAGGAAAAAATTCCGAATCAATGGATGGATGTGCGTGATATTATTCGCACCGATGATAATTTCAGGGATGCAGGTATCGACTGGCAATTCACAGCCGAAAAGGCAAGTCAAAGCTGGCAGTCTGTTATATCAAACAATAATATACTTATTACCCAGGGATTTATAGGGTCAACGGATGAAAATGAAAGTACCACATTAGGGAGAGAAGGCAGTGATTATACGGCCGCCCTGTTTGCCAATATGCTCAATGCAGAAAGCCTGACGATCTGGAAGGATGTGGAAGGTGTTATGAATGCCGATCCAAAACAGTTCCCCGATGCCCAATTGATCAGTGAATTGAATTTCAATGAAGTCATAGAAATGGCTTTTTATGGCGCACAGGTTATTCACCCTAAAACCATCAAACCTTTACAGAACAAGGGTATTCCAATGTATGTAAAATGTTTCCTCGACCCTTCCCTTCCCGGAACTGTTATTCATAAAAAGAACATCAAAGGACTACCTCCAATTATTGTTGTAAAAGAAAAACAATTACTGATTCACCTGCACAACCGCGATTTTTCTTTTATGGCTGAAGCACCCATGCGACAACTTTACGATATACTTGAACGATCACGTGTTCGCACTAACCTTATACAAACCGGCGCAATCGGCGTTCAGATTTGCATGGACGATAAGGATGAAAAGACCAATGATTTTGCGGCCCAGGCAAGCAATGTATTTGACGTACAACTAGAAAAAGACCTCCACCTCCTCACCATCCGGCATTACAATGAAACATTGGTAAACAAAATGCTCGAAGGAAAAGAGGTTGTGCTAATGCAAAAGACGAAAGAAACAATACAAGCGCTTTATAAATAATTTGGAAATGAGTTAATTTGGAAATTTGGAAATGAGGGGTGTCTATACTAATAAGTCTACTACCCAAAAAAGAATTTCATTTCCAAATTTCCAAATTAACTCATTTCCAAATTATTTAGCACGTCCCGCGCCTCTAAACCTCGGCTGCCAGTATTTTTCGTTGAGGTCGCTGATCATTACGCCGCCGCTGGTGGCTGCATGTACAAATTTGTTATTGAGCAGGTAGATGCCTACGTGGGTGATGTCTTTTTTACGGCCAGTGGTATGGAAGAAAACCAAATCACCTTCCTGTAAATCAGCAAGGTCTATTTTTTCACTGGTATCAAATTGTTCTTGTGCGGTGCGGGGTAAACTGGTATTAAATACATCGCGCATAAGTACCTGTGTAAAGGCAGAGCAGTCTATACAACTTTCGGTACTTCCTCCTAAACAATATTTCGTTCCCCACCATTTATCGATGGTCTCTAAAAGAGGAATATTGGTTAACTTCTCAACAGTTGCATCTATAATCACCGCATATTTCAATTGAAGGTAACCGGCACGTTCAATATCAAAACTGCTCATTTCTTTTGCAACGGCAGCTTTGTCTTTTTTTGCCGCAGTATTTGTATTGGCATTGGTAGTACTGGTTTTATGTCTGCTGGTAACTGCTGTGCCCGGCGTTACTTCAATTCCATCAAGAAATTCCCTTTGCTGCCCGGTCGAATTAGACTTTGTAGTACTCGTTTTGGTCGTTGAATTATCCCTGGATGTAAGCTTACTCAGCGATTTACAGCTCGTAAGTACGAATACTGAGGCAAAACTTAGCACTAAAGAAATTCTATTCATCATAATATTTGCAATATAATCCCCCAACCCTTTCAGCCCAAGGATTGAGCATAAGTTTTAAGGTTTTAACAGCAGTTCCACAGATGTGGAAAAATGGCTGATGTCGGATGGCTGATGTCGGATTTGGATTGAAGGATAGCAGATGGTTCATGGCTGATGGCAGATGGCAGATGGCAGATGTCAGATGTCAGATTTGCTTAAAACACTCCCCCTCTCTACTGACAATTGACAATTGACTATTCACAATTCACGACTTCCACCCTCCCTCGGACTTTCGGACCTCGGACTTCCGGACTCCCCCCTATGTGGATAACCAAGCCTTCTCCAAACACCCCAAAATCGGGATATTTGTCGTTCGGGAAAAGGGGGATGCTGAGTATTATATCAGCCATCCGCCATCAGACATCCGACATCTCTATCATGGTTTTCTCACATCTACACGTTCATACCCAATATTCGCTGCTCGACGGTGCAGCAGCTATCGACAGTTTATACAAAAAAGCTGCCAAAGACAATATGCCCGCACTGGCCATTACCGACCACGGCAATATGTTTGGGGCATTTGAATTTGTTAGTCAGGCATGGAAGAATACAAAAGTTATAGGTAAAGATGAAAATGGAAAGGATATACTGGCACCGCAAGTAAAACCTATTGTTGGTTGCGAATTTTATGTGGTGAAAGACAGGCATATAAAAACATTCACCAAAGAAGTAAAAGACGAACGATACCATCAGGTATTACTTGCTAAAAATAAAAAGGGATATGAGAACCTTGTAAAACTTACATCGCTAGGTTTTATTGAAGGAATGTATAGCAAGTATCCGCGTATCGATAAAGAACTGATTGAACAATACCATGAAGGACTGATCGCCACTACCTGCTGTATCGGAGCTTATGTGCCCCAAACCATTTTACACGATGGAGAAGAAAAAGGGGAACAGGAATTCAAATGGTGGCTGGATCTATTTGGGGAAGATTATTACATCGAACTCCAACGACATAACATAAAAGAACAGGAAGTGATCAATCAGGCATTGATCAAGTTTTCTAAAAAATATAATGTTCCGGTTATTGCTACCAATGACAGTCATTATGTAGACAGAGACGATGCCAATGCACACGATATCCTGCTTTGTATTAATACCGGAGAAAAACAAAGCACTCCCGGCTTTGATGATTTTGTGAATGATGATACACAGATCAAAAACCGCCGCTTTAAATTTCCCAACGACCAATTCTATTTCAAGACTACACAGGAAATGGAAAAATTATTCAGCGATATACCAGAATCGCTGGATAATACGAATCAGATTGTTGATAAGGTAGAAGTATTGAATCTGAAGAAAGATATCTTACTGCCAGCCTTTCCAATTCCACCATCGTTTCAGATTCATACAGATGCCAACCTTAACCAGTGGGAATTTCTGAAACATATTACCATGGAAGGCGCTAAAATGCGCTATGCTGATCTTACCCCGGAGATTCAGGAGAGAATAGATTTTGAATTGTTTACGATCAAAACCATGGGGTTCGCAGGATACTTCCTGATCGTAAGCGATTTCATTAAAGCAGGGCGTGAACTTGGTGTATTCGTAGGTCCCGGTCGTGGTTCTGCCGCCGGTAGTGTAGTAGCCTATTGTATCGGCATCACCAATATTGACCCAATTAAATACAACCTGCTGTTCGAGCGTTTCCTTAACCCGGATCGTAAGAGCATGCCCGATATCGATACGGACTTCGACGATGAAGGCCGTCAGAAAGTAATTGACTATGTAGTATCCAAATACGGCAAACAACAGGTAGCCCAGATCATTACCTATGGTACTATGGCAGCCAAAATGAGTATCAAGGATGTTGCCCGTGTACTCGATTTACCCCTGGCCGAAAGTAATATGCTCGCCAAACTGGTACCAGACAAACCCGGTACAGAACTGGGACGTGTATTACATGCACCACTCACGGTAAAAGAAGGCGAAAAATCGCTGGAAGAAAAAGAAGCATACCAGCAGGAAGATATTGAGAACGTAAAAAAATTACGTGAAATATACAATGGTACAGATATACGTGCACAGGTACTGAAAGAGGCGGAAAGACTGGAAGGCTCTGTACGAAATACGGGCATCCACGCTGCAGGTATCATCATTGCACCAAAAGATCTGACAGAGCTTATTCCTGTTGCTACAGCAAAAGATTCTGATCTCTGGGTTACTCAGATAGAAGGAAGTATTATTGAAGATGCAGGTGTTATTAAAATGGACTTCCTGGGTCTGAAGACCCTCTCTATTTTAAAGACAGCACTCGAACTCATCAAACAAAACCATGGCGTAGATATTGACCTCGACAATATTCCGCTGGACGATGAAAAGACTTTCCTGCTCTACCAAAAAGGTGAAACCAATGCCACATTCCAGTTTGAAAGTGTGGGCATGCAGAAATACCTGCGCGATCTGAAGCCCGATAAATTCGATGACCTGATTGCCATGAACGCCCTGTATAGGCCCGGCCCTATTGCCTATATCCCTAAGTTCATTGACCGTAAACACGGACGTGAACCCGTTACCTACGATGTTCCCCAAATGGAAGAGTACCTGGCAGAGACTTATGGTATTACCGTATACCAGGAACAGGTGATGTTGCTGAGTCAGAGCCTTGGTGGTTTTACCAAGGGCGATGCGGATGTACTCCGTAAAGCCATGGGTAAAAAACAAAAATCCGTACTGGATAAAATGAAAAAACAGTTTATCGACGGCGCTACTGCGAAGGGACATCCTGCCGATAAACTGGAAAAAATATGGACAGACTGGGAAGCTTTTGCGCAATACGCTTTCAACAAATCTCACTCAACCTGTTATGCTTTTGTTGCTTACCAGACAGCTTATCTGAAAGCTCATTATCCCGGAGAGTATATGTCGGCAGTGCTTAACCATGCAGGAAGTATTGAGAAGATCACTTTCTTCATGGAAGAATGCAAACGGATGGGTATTAAAGTACTTGGTCCGGATATCAATGAATCACTAAAAGGATTTGCGGTAAATAAAAATGGAGAAATCCGTTTTGGTTTGGGTGGATTGAAAGGTGTGGGTGAAGCCGCAGTAGAAAATATTATTGCCGAAAGGGAGAAGAATGGATGGTATAAAGATGTTTTTGATTTCAGCAAACGGGTAGTACAGAGAAGCGTCAATAAAAAATCATTAGAGAGCCTTGCCTATTCGGGCGCTTTTGACTGTTTCCCTGAATTTCACCGTGCGCAATATTTTCATGTAGCCGATGGTGATAAATTATCGGGTTTAGAAAAAATTATTCAATATGGTCAGGCCAATCAAACAGCTTCTGCAGCAAGTGCCAATACACTATTTGGTGATATGAGCTCTGCAATGCAGGTACCCATTCCCAAAATTGCTTCTGTTGAACCCTGGACACTCACAGAATTACTCGATCATGAAAAAGATGTTACGGGGATGTTCATGAGTGGGCACCCGCTGGATCATTTTAAGTTCGAGCTTAAATATTATGGTATTACAAGCATTGCAGACTTTAATGAAATAAAAGAAACATTACATCTGCAACCAAACCCCGGCAAACAATTACGTGTAGCAGGATTGGTGATCGACGTACAACATCGCGTAACAAAAACAGGTAAAAACTTTGGCTCATTTGTGATTGAAGATTTTAGCGGGAAAACCGACTTTATCTTGTGGAGCGAGGACTATATCAAATTCCAGAACTACCTTGAAAAAGGACAAAATATATTATTAACCGGCTTCTTCCGGAATCGTTTTAACCAGCCCAATAATTTCGAATTTAAGATCAATGTGATGTCATTACTCGAAACAGTGAAACAAAATATGACACGCAGCATAGAAATAAGCATGCACCCAGCTTCGCTTACACCTGATTTCGTTTCATTCATTGATAAAAACGTTCGGGAGTTTCCGGGAAAATCTTCCCTGCGTTTTACGCTATATGAACCCAGGGAACAATTAAAAGTAAGCCTGTATACATTAGAGAAAGGTTTCCTTATGAATGAAGATATGGCGAATTTTCTGCTAGATAACCCCGATCTGGAAGTAAGTGTGGGGCTGGTAGGATAATCTCTGCGTAAACTTAGTGCTCTCTTGTTCTCTGCGGTGGGGTTCCTTACGTCAACCTGAGGAAGGAAGGGACCGCAGAGAACAAGAGAGCACTAAGTTTACGCAGAGTAAAGCCTCCAACTGCCGTTCATCATTTTTGGTTATTTCGTCTGAAAAAATTGTATCTTCTTGTATTCAAAATTGCTACGAATGCAAGCCGAAACCCTGAAACAACGCATCATTACTGTTGATGCCCTGCGAGGATTTGCCCTGTTGGGTATCCTGTTAGCCCATATGATTTATTGGTATAATGCAGGTAATATGCCGGAAGAACTGTTCAAAAAACATGATGGCATATCTATGCAGATAGTGGGAACGATCAATGATATACTCATCTCCGGTAAATTCTTCGCTTTCTTCTCCTTCCTTTTTGGACTCAGTTTTTTTCTCCAGATGAAAAGCATGGAAGATAGTGGTCGTCCATTTGTATGGCGATATGCCTGGCGCATTACTCTTATGGGTATTATTGGTTTAATACACCATGCTTTCTGGAGAGGTGATATACTGTCTATTTATGCCCCATTAGGTTTTTTATTACTGCCGATGCGTAAACTAAGCAATAAAGTAATATTGATATTGGGCATTTTGCTAGCCATCAACCTGCCCGGTCTTTTGATTCAGTTATTTGGAATGATTGAACAAATGGGCGCTGCTGCTACCCCACCGCCACCGCCACCTGCTGGTGTTCCATCTGCTCAGGACCCTTCTCAGGTGTTTTTCAATACCGTCTATAAAAGTGATTTATTGACGATGATGAAAAGCAATATCCTAAGCATTGGAGAAAAATTCGATTTCCAGTTTGGCAGTGGCAGGATTTATGTAACACTCGGTTTTTTTCTATTGGGTATGTACAGTGGCAGAAAAGGTTGGTTTGCCATGAGTAGCGAAGAAAGAAATTCAGCTTTCAGAAAAATCAGAAACCGATCAGGTTGGCTGGTACTTATTACACTGCTAATCGGCATCGGCATGATTGTAGCGAATGAAGTTTTAAAACTTGGCTGGGACCAGATGCCTCTACCCGGTTATATTTTTGGCATACTGTTCAATATCAATAGTGCTGCCCTTGTGGTATTTTATGTGGTGGGTATTACTTTACTGATGAATCGGCGATTCTGGCAACGCCTCTTGTATCCTTTGGCACCGGTAGGGAAAATGGCCCTGACTAGTTATCTCCTGCAAACCGCACTCGGGTTGATTTTATTTTTCAATTTCGGTTTTCAACTGGTAGGAGAAACAGCTCCTTGGTTAAACTGGTTGATAGCCATTGTATTTTTTATACTGCAGGCCATGTTTTGCAAATGGTGGTTCCGCTATTTTTATTTCGGACCGGTTGAATGGTTATGGCGAACTGCGACCTATTTCAAGTCACAACCCTTTAGGAAAACACACTCCTCTGCGTAACCTCTGCAACCTCATGTTCTCTGCGGTGGGGTTCCTTCGTCAGGGTGACGTGAGGAATCCCACCGCAGAGAACGAGGGAACGCAGAGTTTACGCAGGGATTAAATAGATTGCCCGAAAGTGAGCAGGTTATGGTCTGGATCGAGCAACGAGAATTCTTTTTGTCCCCATGGCTTTACTGCCAATGGAGCATTAGGGTGAATAGTAACCCCATTGCTTTTTATAGATTCATACAAATGATCAATATCATTCGTGCGGATATATACCTGGCCGTAATTAGTCAAAGGATCCAATTCAGGGAAATGAAAAAAATGTATCTCAATGCTATCTTTTTGCAGAATCAGGTAATCTCCATAATCTGCGGAGGCACTAAACCCCAACTGTTGAACATAATAATCCAGCGTTTGTGTTTTATTACGCATAGGTAATTTAGGATGAATCTGCTGAAGCATATCTACAGGTTTATATTAACTGCAATTTCAGTATTAATACAGTAGCATTGAATTAAAATCAATACTACTGTCTAATTCTTCAATGATTTTATACATCCACATATACAATCAGCTTTATCGGTTAGTTATTCATGGGCCTCAAGAATAAAACAGCACAAGCTCATGGTCTATGGACCATATACCCCTCAATGCTTAACTCACTCAATAACCAAAAACTTCCTGCTCCGGGTGTCTAAGACCAGGCGATGCTTTAAGAAGAGTTTATTTCCGGTCATACCTCCTATTCCAAGTTGAAGCATTCTCTTAACCTGGCTTTCAGATGCGCCCTCCATATAAGTAACATTTTCAAGAGGAATTTTAAGATTATTAACTTCTACACTATCTGAGCTAGGCAGGCTATTGGCATACATGGTTCTGCCCCATGATTGCACCGGATAACGAAGTGCCGTGGCATTTTTACCTGCCATGGCCAATGCTGTTTCTTTAGAAGTTAAAAGAGAAAAAGCACTGGAGCCGGTATCAAAAAACAAAACAGTCTTCTTCCCTTTAATGATTACTGGCAACAAAATACTTTTTTGGGCGTAAGTGAAACCAGTCATCAAGCTCGTATCTTTTGGGGGAACGGTATAATTCAGTACAATCTCCTTTCCCGGATAATTAATCATAACGGTTCTGTCGTGTAACCAGTCGCTCCCCATTGTACCAATGATGATTCGGGCATTATCCGACCAGTCTATGCTTTTATTCCCTGCTTCGATCAGGTCGATTGCTTTTAAGTTTATTACAGTTTTCTGAAATTGCAATGTTAGCTCGGGCAATACCTTACTGGTATCTGCAACCCGGTAAACCGAAGGATATTTCTCCTGTATGGCATTCCATACCGGGCGATAAAAAATAGTTTTTTGGGCTCCCAAATCAAACTGCATGTAAAATTGTTTCGGACATCCGGCTAATTTTACCGGCACCAGCATGGCTGCATGGGGTTCATGAAAGCCATTGGAACTATCCTGCTGCCAGACAAAATTGAGTTTATATGGATTGGTTGAGAGTTGCACCTGACCAAGGCAGGTTTGTTGAATGGCCAAAAACAAGAGACATTGAAACAGCATTTTAGGCAAAGAAAATAGTCGCATCTTTTTTTCACAAAAATACCCGTGTGTGCAGTCTGTATGCTGCGACAAGCTAAGGACACCTGCACGACAAACGCACGACATCTATTGCAAATCAACACATTAGAAGCGCATTCTGATGGTACGGTGTTGAACCAGAATGACTGTTGCATTGATAAAATATAGCAACAAAAAAGGCCATAGATAGGGTATCACCGCATTTTTATTACCCATAACTGATACTACTGTATAATTATATGCCAGTGTGCCGAGCATTGTTAGATTAATAGCTACCGTCCAGTAAATCTGTCTGCGAATGATTTGTTGTGCAAAACCTAATGCATCCCCCGAAATATCCTTTCTTCTTTTTAGCACCTGCATAGGTATGAGCCAATGTACCCAGGGTATAACAACATAGGTAAAACAGGAGAAATTCAGCAGGGTCATAATATGGCGCATATCTGCTGCTGTACCATTATTGCTGGCCGAAACTGTATTAGTGTTCGTGAGCAGATCTGCATAATCCAGTTCCAGTGCTTTGGCAATGGCTTTTAAAGTAAAACTCTGAGGTGTATTGTTACCAGCTTCTATACGCTGAATTGTTCGCACGGTAATCTGGGAAAGATCGGCTAATTCTTCCTGAGTAAGTCCTTTTAGCTTTCTGGCTGCTGCGATCTTCTTTCCGACTTGCATGATGTTTACTGTAGTTATTCTGCAGCAAAATACAGGCAAAATTGGTTTTTCTGGTTTTTAATTTGGATGGGTTTTATGCTACACTTTTTTTCACCGCGGAGAATGGAGGGCGCTGAGGTTACGCGGGGGCATTATATGTAAAGGTTCACAGAACATACAGACGCTTATCTGAAGCGCGGTATGAGATATTGCCGTATTAAAGAGTCGTTGATTATTTTCCGAAGGGGTCATCTTCGGCTTTACACAAATCTCGCAGGTGTTCAAATGCCTTGCGCAGCTTATCATAATTGGTTGGGTCTGCTTTTAAAAAATAAATATCCCGGTAGTCAAGCGTTTCCGTTTCCAGTCCATTGGATTCGAATTCATAATAATACTCGGTTTGGTTTCCCCAAACAGGGTTGCCATAGTAATCTCTGCCGGTCTGCACACGTTTAACGGTCTTTTTTTGATTATAGGATTTACTTTCAAATTTATTAACCGCCGTTTTCCCAACAAAGTAAATACGCATTTTACCCAAAGTACCACCTGCCGTAGACTTATCTTCTATCTTCGTTATTTGTGTAAGATTAAAAACAGTATGCTCAAAAAATTCTTCGTAGTCGGTATCAGAATAAACAATGGAAGAAGAAGGCTTATCATACTTGTTTTTAAAATGCTGATCATATTTTATACTACAATCCGTTAGACTTACACTTGATTCGAGCAGTGCGTATCCGAGACCGTTTTTGTGATTGAACGCCTCATTCAATTTCTTTTGAATATAGTTAACCGTTTCTCCTTTGGTTAATGTTGCTTTACCCTGAGAAAACCCCTTACTCAAACCAAACATCACTATAACAAATAAAAATGCTTTTTTCATTTGAATCTTTGATTTTTTGACTTTTGACTTTTGACTTTTGATTTTTGATTTTTGATTTTTGAATCCCCCCAAAAAAACGATCTCTTGTAGGAAAGTTAATGATTAATTTTATTGTTCGATTCTTCAGTAATGAATTAGTAAGCACCAAAGTAATTCGTAAACCCTGGCTGTGTAACACGAAGAGTCCTCCACCGGAGTCCTTTGGACCTCGTACCTCGGAGACTCTTCGACGAACTTCTTTTTGTTATTTGAACCCTGAGAAGAAAAAAACTTTTGGAAAGTTTCGGAACTTTCCAAAAGTTGAAGCTACTTGTAATTTCGGTCAATTGACCATATGGTTTGTAACCAAGTTGACTTATCAGTCAGCCATTTCCAAATTCTCAATCCATTGTCTTGCTTGTGCCGGATCAATGAAAAAATGTTCTCTGTCAGTGCTGAACTTTGATTCATACAAATCCATTTTGGTCTCGTCCTGATGTGAATGTGCCGCTCCAACACATTTAATTCCTCTTATGTTCTTGTAGGTCATTGTTTTGGCTTCTTCTTCAAACAGGTTCAAATAACCAACCTTCCAACCATAGTCAGCAAGTGTCAAAGGAACAACACCTCTAAACCGCTTATGAGCGTCAATATTCACCGCTTTAAATCCATGCATATTGACAAAGATTTTGAATGTTGAGTTATCTTCAATTTGGTCTAATGTACTTTTGAAGGATTTTTCCCACTGTTCAATATCGTTTTTTTCGATATCTCCACTTATATGTGTTATAATCAACCTTTTTTCAGGATACCAGTTTGTTGAAATATTTTTTGTAGTCACCGTTGTTACTGATTTATGTTGTTTATCAATTAATGTATTCGAAATTGTGTTGTCGTTTTATAGCCTGATGGCTAACTTGTAAATTACCTAATCCACTTTCATCAATTCACCGTACACTTTTTTCAAATAGCTTTCATCTTTTGAGATTGTATCGACCTTTTTTTGATTAAAACGCATCAGATAGTAGTAATTCTTCTCTATCACTGTTGTATCTTTTTCGTCTTCTACACTTTTAGCATGCGTTTCTAAAACCCACATAAATACTTTAAGCTGCTTGTCTTTGTCTCGCAATAACCAACTATCTTTTCGTACATAGTCGCCTGCATCTCCCCATACATCTGCCAGCTCTAAATAAGATTCAATTTTATTTTGTTCACTATTGAACAAAAACATTTTAATTGAAGAAGGAACATATTCACCAGGTGTTCGTGTAATTAACCCTATTCTTTTTTCATCAAGCTTAATTTTATAAACTGCAAAAAGTCCAGGAGGTTCATGGAAATGAAATTCAGCAATTTCTTTTGGAAACAGCACTGCATCTGCGCTGTCAAGCTCAACACCTTTATATTCTCCAGTTAGTTGTTCAGGAGAGTATACTTTTAAAGTATCCATTGATATCTCCTTGTATTTGGAAAGTAACTTTTCATAATTGACATTTCCAGATATACTATTTGTTTCCTGTACTTGCTCACTGTTATTATTGCAAGACATGACTATAATAATTAAAAATAACCCCAGTACTATCTTCATAAATAATTAATATTTGATTTACCATTACTTCCAGAACTGCCACCATTTTTTTCTTTTGCGAACAATAATTACTTCACCAAGCAATTCCTCATTTAGCACCAACATAAATGACTGATCCATGATATTATGGCTTATGTCGATTTTCTTTTCAGCCTGCGTATAGCCTACAGCACTAACAACAAGTTCAATTTGTTTAGCTTTCAGATTCTCAGGAACAACAATAGTAAATTGCCCCAAGGTATCAGTTAACACTCCTTTATTGGTATTTTTAATCATTACCGTTGCGTAAGCCAATGGAAGTTTTGTATACTCCCCTGTTACTTTACCTCGAATAATGTTTTGCTGGCTGTCGACGAATAGCGATCCGGTGTTTATAACGGACTTTGTATCTGTTCTTGATCCTTTATCATCAATATGATATAACCAAGTATTGATAATTGGCTTTCGCAAAGCGGCATTGGCATTTTCTAATGTAAGCATTGCAAATAAGCCTGTAAATATGGCTAACCCTGTCCTTTTGGGTTTAGGAGTATTTGTTAGCAAATTCCGGTTAAGCTGTTCCGGACTAACCCTTGCACAAACATTTCCGGTGTTTCGAGAAAGCAATTGAATAATTTCCTGATCAGACAACCCCGTAAAATCAATTACTGACTTAGCACATTGCGTACAATACTTACCCCCCTGCTGTTCAGCCATGGCAGACCATTGCTGCTGGCAGGCGTTTTTTATTGAAAGAGAATATGTATGAGTTGTTATCGGCATAAATTAAAGATGCATCAAAAGGACAATTTACATATTAATAAATTTACGTATTCTTATTCGTAATAAGCAATATTATTCCGCCAATTCTTTTTATGTTCGATGAATCTTGAAAAATCATACCAAAGGACTGATACATGTTCAATTGCAGGGGGGAATACATCGTCGTAAACAAAACAAACACCCCTCAACTTTAGAAAAATTTCGAAACTTTCCTAAAATCGAGGCTCATTTTCAACAAAAAAACACTAAATACTAATTCATTCATTATTAAGTATTTACACAAACCATCAACACATCATCAACACATCAACAACACATTATAACACACTATTACTGTTATGCTATGTTTCTAATATGTTTTTATTCCTTAGAAATATTGAACATAACCTTAAGCAAGCCAGGACGCAGGTATGGGGCAACCCGATGATATTTGCTTGTATACATAACAGGCAGATCGTATATTTGAACCTGTTAAGATCGAGCCCCTCCCTCAGGTATCTGCATGCACCTGTTTAAACCGATTTTCATTTAAACTATTGTGTTATGGCAAGACTCACCGATAAAGGTCTGAGTGGGCGTATTGGCCCAGTTATTTATTACGAAATGAATGGCAAGCAATATGCCAGGTCAATCCCCGTTTATAAAAAGAAAAGAACCGCAGCTAAGCAAAAAAAAGCAGCCCTGCTATTTGGCATTTGTTCCCGTACAGCTACCGCAACAGCTTCTGTTTTACAGGCTTATCTGGCTTTTCCATTCAAAGCGGTGAACCGATTCAGGGGATGGATGTACAAATATTATAAACTACACCACCAACAAAATAACTGGGTATTGGGCCATGGTTTTATACCTCCCTTTCAACTGAACACGGAAGCTGACCTGAGAGATTATCTTTTTGTTCCGATCGAAATAAAGGATGCACAGGATGGAAGATTGCATATTCATGTGCCCGCATTCAATCCGGTTAAACAAATCATGAACCCCCTGCTGGCTGCATCAGCGACTATTAGTATAATGGTTCAGGGTTTGCCCTTTGGTGAACAACAAGAATGCTTCTCTGTTGTTGAAAAAATAGCTGTCGGTTTCTCAGATACCTCCTCACCTGCCAGTGACCTTTTTTTTGAAAATGCTGCTATGCAACCGGCATCGGTACTCATGGTCACTGTAGCGCTTTCTTTTTACAGACAAAACGAATCTTTAATTAATGAAACAGCCTTTTTACCAGCAGCGGTGGTTGCGATGGGGAGGATGGGAGAAATATGAGGGGCTTTGATAGTTAATGATAATAGCAACTGCTCCAGATAGAACTAAACTTACTTTGGTTATTATCAGATTTCAGAGATGAGAATTTTTGGAAAGTTTCGGAACTTTCCAAAAGTTATCGCTCACTCACATATAGGAAAGTTAATGATTAATTGTATTGTTCGTTTCTTCAGCAATGAATTAGTATGCCCCAAAGTAATTGGTACACCCGAGCTGTGTAACACAAAGAGTCCCTCGTACCTCGGAGACTCTTCGACGAACTTCTTTTGGGGTTGTACACCCTGAAGAGAACAAATATATTAATAAAAATACAGATTTATTTACAACCCGTATACATTGGCTTGTTCCTTGCAGAGAAATTTCCCTTACCGAATGGGTCTGCTTTTTTGAACGTTTCACGCAAATATTTCTCGTAGAGAACGCTCATATAAAGGATAGTTACTGATTAATTGTATTGCCCGATTCTTTGGTAATGAATGAGTAAGCACTAAAGTAATTCGTACAACTGCCTATGCAACAAATCGCTTTGGTGACGAACGCTCTACGGAGATAAGAAACTTTTGGAAAGTTTCGGAACTTTCCAAAAGTTAACCATCAAGAAGCTTTTGGAAAGCTTGGGAACTTTCTAAAAGTTATTGCTCACTTTTGGTAAAACTATTTTTATATTCGGAAATATCTAAAAACAAACATAGGAGAGTCCCTCGTACCTCGGAGACTCTTCGACGAACTTCTTTTGTATGCAAGACCCTACGGAGAAGGAAAAAATTTATCAATAATCAAACATACGAGAGTCCTCTTCGAGAGACATCTACAACAAACTTCTTTCGGCTTGTACACTCTACGGAGAAAAAAAATAACGTCTTGAAGGGATTTACATTCTAACATATATTTTGTATTTTACAATTGTCAAATAATTGAATAAAAAAATGAATTACCACGAGGCTAAGTCCAAATTATTGGGACATAAAAATTTACTAACCCCGCAACTGCTAAAAACAAACCCTACCCATATGATATTAGGGTGTTTTATTGCTCCTATTGATAGGAATACACACAGAGAGGAAATGATAAAAACACAGGTTATTGAAAATAAGCAACCCAATGATATGGTATTACAAGAGTTAGGGGTAATAAACAATAATTTAGACGTTTTCATTTATGTTCAATTAGGGGGTAATTATGTCATTCAAGTATTAGATGATTACTTAAAATCAAACTTGAATCAAAGATGAAAACAAGCGGTTAGTTTTCCGTCCTTCCATTTATAAGAACAGTTTGTTTTATCTAAATGATATTTTTTAAGCAAATCATTTAATTCAGATAGTATCTTATCATGCAAAACAGAAAATTCAGTAAGTGCAGCATATTTATCTGTACCATTTAGACCTATCAAAGCAGGTGTCATGCTATTATCTAATCCGCCAACATAATCATGTAATAAATATTGTAAATCAGAAGATGGAATTGTAATTGATTAGGGATTGATTATAGGTAAATGTAATTTTAACTACTGCCTCATTTATTAGTAACTCATTCATTTTACCTACTCAATGTAGGTTTTAAAGCCTTTCTAACCGAAAAACCTGTCCTATATTAGAAGTAGTAACCTCTACGAGAGACATCTGCGACAAACTTCTTTCGACTTGAGCACCATGCGGAGAAAAAATCTATATTGAAGCATCAACGAGCGCCTTACAGCAAAATGAATAAATCTTGTCCCTGTCAACTTCTCTTAAAATTTGTTTTTTAATTGAAGTTTTAACTGTCATATTTATTTCAACATGATAACTTTCTATAAGTCCTCTTATTATTTTCAATCTCTCACCGCGGGCCTCAAGCAGATCGGGTCTATTTAATTCAATTTCGTTTTCTGTTAGCTTAGCCCTGGCGTCACCAGGTTTTGCCCAAATGGCAAAGCCATAAGAAATAAAGTGATCGGCGGGATCGTCAACATAAGGATTAATAAATGGAACAGCTACATCAAAGGTATCTGATTTATTTCGATTACAGACTGGACAAGCGAGTCCCAAGTTATCATATTCATAAGTAAGGTCAGGAAATTTACCAATTGCTTTAGGTTTTATATGTTCAATATGAAGATCAGAAATATGTTCTACTTTACTTTCACAGTACATGCATTTGCTTAATCCTTCTATTCTTAATGCATCCTTAACTTCATCGGTATTGTATTTTGTCGCTAAAGCTTTGGGTATCAGTTTATTGGCGTTTTGTAACGCACGTAATTGAGTTGTCCATGCTACTTTATTTAATGCTAGCACTGCTGGTTCGGCTCCTTTTATTAATTTAATCATTTCTTTAAAGTCTTTTTAATTGCTTCAGGCATTAGGTCTTCCAATCCAATTTCTTTTAACTCCGATCGCATTTTATCAAAGGTGTCTTCAGAAATTCCTTGTTGCGTGTATTTGGAAATAATTTCATTTAGCTTCACTTCTACCCAAAGAGGCATTGTGAAAGGAACACCAAGTACTTGATTTAATACTTCAGTTGCTGTTTTTGCTTTATTTACAAGATCTAATTTCTCATTGTAAATCCTTACAACTTTTGTACCATCAACTCGCTTGTGTTTAAATGCATAAACATTAGAGTTTTTAACAGACCCTACAATTAAAGGGCTATGAGTGGAGACAATAAATTGAATATTTGGGAATGCAGAAATCAGATTCGGAAGAATTGACCTTTGCATTTCTGGGTGTAAGTGATTTTCAATTTCATCAATTAGTACTGTTAATGATTCTTTTTCATCATTTGCAAATGTGAAAATCTGCCAAGCTAAATCAATGATAGCACTAACCCCACCAGAAACCGCATCCAGCATAAAGTCTCCTGAATCAGTAATCAGCACTACTTCGTAATTCCGAATTGACAATTCTATAAATCCGATTGACGGCGGGAGCACCTTTTTTAATACATCTTGGAATCCGTCGAAGTATTTTTTTAGTTCAGGGTCAGGAACAACATGCTTATTCCCTTCTCCTCCAATCGCCCAACTCACTATTGTTTCTTTTAAATAATAGTTGCTTGATTGTCCTCCAGCACTAAAATAATAGTTTCTTGAGCTTCCAAATGCTAAATTATAAGCATCACGTTTTGATCGTTTAGTTGTTGAAATATGTGGGACATGTTTATAAAAATATGTTGGTCTATGAGAAGGAATGCTTATACCTTGTATGTTTTGTTGTTGAGGAATAGAAACAGCATACTGGGCGGAATTTAAATCCGAAATAGTAAGGTCACTTTTTTTATTGTCGGAGTAAACTAATTCCCCAATTTTTAAATCATTTGTTGCCGGTTCAGATTTAAACCATCTTGCAAAAAATCTAAATATACCTGTCTTTTTTTCTTGAGCAGGAGTAGCAAGTTCAAGATGATCCCATCCGAAATGCCTGGAAAGCATGTTTATTATTGTTGTCTTTCCACTACCGTTTGCACCTGTTAAAACAGTTAGTTGGGGGTGAAAGTCAAGGTCAATATTTCCAAATTGTTTCCAGTCTCTAATTGTTAGTTTTTTAAAATTTAAAGTTGTCATTCTATTTAATGTCTTTGTTTAAAGGTTACCGGTGGCGTCAAAATATTTGCCAAGGCAGCGTATTTATTTATTTTCAAGCCCAGTAAAAATGTCCATTTGAAAATATGTTTTTAAAATTAAGAATTTAAGCTAAAAATTGAATATCAAGCCCGAACTCCTGCTGATACTTGTGTATAGCTGATATTCAAATTATACAGCCCGGCTTTTGCAAATACTTTTGTTAGCAGCAGATGTTTGTTTCAAGTGGATATCTATTCCTCTTGTTCATCGTCTTCGTCTTCACCAGCATCAGCAACCATTTGGTCTTTTAGGTTGGTCTTATAAAAAATGCTTGTCAAGTCTGACGTTAAAAAATTATCATTCAATAAGTCAATAAAATAAATTCTAGAAACTTGAGTATGAAAATGAAATCTGGATTCATCATTATTGAACTTTAATCTTCGACGCAGATATGGGTGGTTCTTTACAAATGTTTTTATTTGACCAAACTCCAATTGCAGAACAGGTGAGTTTTGCTTTATACTTAATACCTTTCTTGCCCCTGATTTGTCTCTAGCTAAAGCTATTAACTCTTCAATATTATCAACAAAGTTCAATTCTGTTATTGCGATAATTTTCTGTTGAGCATTATTGATAATTATATTATCAAAAGCGAATTCTTTCTCTAAACATTTAATGTCATATACAAAGATTTCATCGTTTACTTTCATAAAGTCAATGCTAAACGAGAAACGTAATATACCCTCCTCTGGTTTTGCAAAGCGTTCATCATCTTTCACAAAATAAAAGACCCTTGATTGTTTCAATAAATTCAGATGAGAATGCTTTTTGTATAAAACGACATTATTGTCCACTGATGAAAGTTTTATTAAAAAAGCATCTACATCATCAAGAGTGTCATCATCAAAATTAAAAGTCTCGATTTCCTCTGGAGTAAGTTCGGCATTTATTATATCAAGTCCGTCTGGCAAGTCTTTGAAATCGTAATGATGAATTGTTGTTCTTTCAGGGTTCAATTCTGAAAGAGGCAATACTTCTGCGTCATTATTTTGGATAGTCCTGCCATTCAAGTATGCTAAGAACCCATTTTTGACTTCATTTGGAAGATTGCCATCTCCTAAATTGGCTTTCTTTATTTGAACGCCGGTATCAGTATCTAGAATTAGGTATAGTTCTAAACCTATTACGGCATTAGGTTCAAATAAAAATGCTATGGCCTCTTGAAGTTCTGGTCTATTCATTAGGTTGTCTTTTTAACATAGTAAATATTTTCATCGATATGCTTAGCAAATACTTTATCAGTTACTTTAAGTTTTTCTCTTGTTATTACAATAACTTTTTTCTGTTTACCTTGATTTTTGTATGATATTCTAAAAATTCGAAAATTCATTAATGCCAAACTTGGATTAGTATAATATAAATTAGCCTTTATGTAAACTGCACCAATTGCAATTAAAACAAGTAGAAGCATTATGGCATTTCTCCCCTCGTCAAGATGGAAGTCTAAGTCAAAGCATAATAAAGGAATAATGTAGGTAGCAAGAAAACCTAAGTTCTCAAAGCTGATATTTTCGATTTCTTCAATTTCCCATGGACCTTGTTTACTCGAATCCATTACACGACGCCTAAATCGCCAAAATGAATATAGACCGTAAATCATGCCTATTAAGCAGATAAGTGGTATCCAGTTAGCTTTAAGCAACTGCCAAGTGCCGATATAGTTGCAATTTGCCCCGAAGCAAATAGGAATCTTGATCTTATTTGCAAAAAGCAAAAAGAACAATAACCATAGAGACAATATGTATAACTCAATTTTAAGTTTCATTAAACTTTGATTCTTTTACTTTAATAGTGGCTTTGTCTCGTGAGATGCTTCAAAACATTTGCCGTTAACTTGTAAATTAATGAACCCAACCTCACACATTAGTAAATTTACTCATTTTATCCAATCCCACAACCCCACCCCTTTCTTATTTCTTATTCCCCTTCGACAAGCTCAGGGCAAACTCTATTCCTTATTTCCTGCATCCCTGTCAGGTTTCTCCTGTCCTAACGTCATTAATAACAGTGGTGGAAAAGTCAAAGGGGCAGAGATGGGCGATTGGGCTTAAATTTGTTCTCTTTCTATAGCTTTAAGCCACAAGCTTCAAGCTACAAGCAAGGAAAAACGGACTTCCGGTCATCCTGACGAAGGAAGGACGGACTTTCGGACTCAAAAACATAAACATCTAAAAAATAAAAACAATGGCTTTAGAATTAACAGACGCGAATTTCCAGACGACTGTGCTGGATAGTGATAAACTGACCGTAGTAGATTTCTGGGCTGAATGGTGTGGACCATGTCGCGCTATCGGACCCGTTATTGAAGAACTGGCCAAAGATTACGATGGTAAGATCAACGTAGGTAAAGTAAACGTAGACCATAACCCGAACCTCAGTGTGAACTATGGTATTACTTCTATCCCTGCCATCCTTTTCATTAAAGGTGGTCAGATTGTAGATAAGCAAATTGGAGCAGTGCCTAAGTCGGTGCTGGATAAGAAGATTCAGGCGCATTTGTAAGCTGCAAGCCACAAGCTGCAAGCTGCAGGCTATAATATTTAAAAGGAGCCGCTCCATTAGGAGTCGGCTCCTTTTAATTTGTGGGATATCTTATCTTAAAAGAAATCGCCTAAAAAAGCTTGCAGCTTGCGGCTTGAAGCTTGTAGCTTGCCTCTTCTCTCAATGCCCAACACTAGCCACTTCAGCCGCATTATGCTTGTGGCGGAAGAGGATTGCGAAAAATATGGCTATAAACAGGGCGTAAATTGCGAACACCATCCATATACCCGGCCAGTCTTTGCTGCCATCTGGTAAGAGGTAAAAACCGTCGATCATCCAGCCGCTCAACACACTACCCATGATGGCGCCAAAACCATTGGTCATCATCATAAATAAGCCTTGTGCGGAGGAGCGTATCGCAGGATCAATAGATGTTTCTACAAATAAGGAACCTGATATATTGAAGAAGTCGAACGCCATTCCATAAACAATATTTGAAAGAATAATCATCCAGAACAAACCTTCAGGATTACCGAAAGAAAACAGCCCGAAACGCAATACCCAGGCAAACATTGAGATCAGCATCACTTTCTTAATGCCAAAGCGTTTCATGAAAAATGGAATAGCCAGAATAAATAGTGTTTCTGATATCTGTGAAATGGAAATAATCATGGTTGAATACTTCACGACAAAAGAATCGGCATATTGGGTAATTTTTTCAAAGTCTTTCAGGTAGGTATCACCATACATATTCGTAAGCTGTAAAGCCGCTCCTAGAAACATCGAAAAAAGAAAGAAAATGGCCATTTTATAATTCCCCAACAACTTAAAAGCGCGAAGGCCAAAAGTATCGATCCATGACCCCATCCCTTTCCCCTTGTTCTGGGGCGTACAGGCAGGCAGGAAAAATGCATAGATACCCAATACCACGGCAAATATTCCAGCTACGTAAAATTGGTTGGCATTAATAGCATGTCCTGTTATAGCCGCAATCTGCTCTCCTATTGCCTTACCCGTTTCCCAGGGCGACTGAGGATCACTGATAAGATTGGTGGTCCACATAGCGGCAATAAATCCAATTGTACCCCAAACCCTGATTGGCGGGAATACCTTTACTACATCCATCTGGTTATCAATCAGTATCCGGTAGGAAAGTGAATTGGAAAGAGATATAGTCGGCATATAAAAACACATACTCACCAGCAGCACCCAAAAGAATGTATTCGGTTCATCGATAAAAGGCAATGCAAAGAGGGTGAGGCCGTAAAAAATATGTAGCAATGAATAAAGCTTTTCTGCATTCATCCAACGGTCGGCAATAATGCCTACCAAAGCTGGCATAACCAGCGAACCTAGTCCCAGGGTAGAAAAAACAGCCCCAAACTGCGCACCCGTCCAGTTTTTAAACCCGAAACCATAAGAACCAAGCGTTGTGAGCCATGCTCCCCACACAAAAAATTGGAAAAAACTTAGAATAGTTAGCCTTAGTTTAATTGACATAGCTCCGTTGGTTATGAATGAATACCTGCTGTTGCAGTGTGACCAACGAATCTATATAAAAAACATGAACTTTTGAGGCTGCTGGAGGAAAGTGGATTTGAAACCTAAGAAATAAGGCGGATTTGCCACTGAAGGCACAGAATACCACTGAAACGTTTCTGTGTATTTCTGTGCTTTCAGTGGCAACTATAATCGTATTTTTGCATCCAAATTAGTGAAGATGAGCGCGCGAATTTCAGACCCATTTGTTTTGGTTGCAACACAGTCGGATAGTCAGTTAAAAACTATAGGAGAGAGAATACTAAGCAAAGAGCGTATTTCCTTTGATGATGGTGTTACCCTCTTCGAAAAAGGCTCCCTCTCCTGGCTCGGCGCCCTCGCCAACTGGGTGCGTGAAGAGAAACACGGTAACAAAACCTATTTCAACCGCAACTTCCATATTGAACCCACCAATGTATGTGTGTTCTCCTGTAAGTTCTGCTCCTACTCCCGCCTCTATGCCCACCGCGAAGAAGGCTGGGAACTTAGCATCGATCAGATGATGCATATCGTTAAAAGCTACGACGGCAAACCCGTTACCGAAGTACATATCGTTGGTGGCGTGCATCCGAAAATGAACCTCGACTTCTTCCTCGAACTGCTTCGTACCATCAAAGCACATCGTCCCGACTTACACATTAAAGGCTTTACACCCGTTGAACTGGATTATATGTTCCGCAAAGCCAAAGTTTCTGTGGAAGAAGGTATGCGCCTGGCACATGAAGCCGGATTGGATTCCTTACCCGGTGGAGGTGCAGAAATATTCCATCCCGAAATCCGCAAACAGATCTGTGAAGATAAAGTAGATGCTGATGGCTGGTTACATATCCATGAAACTGCTCACAATCTTGGCATGCATAGTAATGCCACTTTATTGTATGGACATATAGAAGAATTCTGGCACCGTATTGATCACATGGACAGACTCCGCCAGTTGCAAGATAAAACCGGAGGCTTCAACACTTTTATACCCCTCAAATTCCGCAATAAGGACAATGATATGAGTCATATTGCAGAGTCTTCTGTGGTGGAAGACATGCGCATGTATGCCGTTTCGCGTTTGTATATGGATAACTTCCCGCACCTCAAAGCCTACTGGCCCATGCTGGGCAGACAAAATGCGCAACTTACCTTATCATTCGGCGTGAACGATATCGATGGCACCATCGACGACTCCACCAAAATATACGCCATGGCCGGAAGCGAAGAACAAACCCCTACGATGAGTACGGAGGAGTTGGTTCGCCTCATTAAACAGGTTAACAGACAACCGGTGGAGAGAGGAACGCTGTACAATGAAATCAAAGACTACTCGGGGGAATCGCTGATGTCTGATGTCTGATGTCGGATTTATGTGTGATTTCTTGATTTTAGCAATAGCAAAGTACTTTTCGAATTATTCGAAACTCCCTTTCTCCCTGCAAAAGAAATCAAGTAATTTAAGCATTACTAATTACTAAGCTTTTTCGCAGAGAGAAAGGGAGTTATTGGGAATGGATTTGAAATATGCTATTCTATCCGATTCTATATCTGAAATCGAAAAATCAAAGATCAAAAAAACAAACATTAAAGCTGGTGCGTTTTCTGCTCAATCGGCGTTTGTTCTTCTTTGTATAAGTCTACCTGGTGCTTTGTCGGTAGCAGGATCAATCGAAGCGTTGTATCGTTGGTGAAATAGCTGATGGCCCAGTTGATGAAAATGATGAGTTTGTTTTTTACGCTGAGTATCAGCATCAGGTGTAGAAACATCCAGATAAACCATGCGAAACGTCCTTGGAAACTCATGAAGGGTAAATCAACCACTGCTTTTCTTTTGCCAACCGTTGCCATAGTACCGGGACTCCTGTAGCTAAATGGCAGCAAGGCTTTTCCACTTTGTATCCGTTTGAAATTCTGTACCAGGTTTTTTGCCTGTGCAATGGCGACATTGGCCAGTTGTGGATGCCCTTTGGGAAACTGTTCTGTTTCCATATAGGCAATATCACCAAGTACAAAAATATTGTCTGTGCCAGGTAGGCGGTTGAAGACATCAGTTTTAATTCTGTTGCCCCTTACCAGCAATGAGGCATCAATGCCATTGGGAACATTTCCGGTAACACCTGCGGCCCAGATAAGTGTATTGGTAGCTATTGTACTGCCATCGGCAAGTAGCACTTTCTTTCCATCATAGTCTTTTACCTGCGTATTTACTTTTACCTGCACCCCCATCGCTTCAAGATATGCCTGTGACTTCTGTTGCGACACTTTACTCATAGGCCCCAGTGTTGCCGGACCAGCCTCAAGCAAATACACATTGAGCCGTGAGAAATCCATATCGGGATAATCGCGTGGCAGGATATTCTTTTTCAGTTCTGCCAGTGAGCCAGATAATTCAACACCTGTTGGACCACCCCCAACTACCACAATATTCATAATGCCTTCCAGCTCTTCAGGTGTAGCATGTAATGCTTCTTCAAAATTGAGGAGTATGCGGTTGCGTAATACAATAGCTTCCGTGGTTGACTTCATCGGGAAAGCATAGCGTTCAATATTTTTATTGCCAAAATAATTGGTGGTGCAGCCAGTAGCAATAACGAGGTAATCGTAACCAAAACTGCCCACATCGGTATATACCGTATTCGACAATTGATCGATACTTTCTATCGTTGCTAATCGAACATGCACATTGGATTTATGCTGAAATACTTTACGGAGGGGAAATGAAACTGAACTGGGCTCTAATCGGGCAGTAGCTACCTGATAAAATAGTGGCTGAAACTGATGGAAATTGTACTGATCAATCAGTGTAATATCAAAATTGGAATCTTTTAATCTGCGTGCCAGCTGTAACCCGGCAAAACCCGCACCCAGAATAACAATACGTTGTAACATGGTGCATTTCTTACAAAGTTACACCTTATGTTGATCTTTGAATTTTTGATCTTTGGGTTTATGATTTCTGTGTTGGAAATATTCCTCAAATCGAAATTGTATTTTCAGGCATTCATGAGGGATTTGTTGCCACTGAGGACACAGAATTTCACAGAAAATTTCTATAGTGTATTCAGTGCACTCAGTGGCAATAACCTCCAAATCCGACATCAGCCATCAGACATCCGCCATTTCTTCTAGCATTCCGGCAAACTAATAGGAATATGAATAGCTAGCCCCCCATCCGCGGTTTCTTTGTATTTGCTGCTCATGTCGAGCGCGGTGTCCCACATGGTTTTGATGACTTTATCGAGGCTTACTTTGGCATAGTCGGGTGAACTTTGTAAAGCCAACTGCGATGCTGTAATGGCTTTGATGGCACCCATGGTATTTCTTTCAATACAGGGCACTTGCACCAGTCCGCCGATGGGGTCGCAGGTAAGTCCTAAATGGTGTTCCATGGCTATTTCTGCGGCCATCAGTGTTTGTCTTTGTGTACCCCCCAATGCCTCGGTTAATGCGGCCGCTGCCATTGCCGATGATACACCTATCTCAGCCTGACAACCTCCCATTGCTGCGGAAATTGTTGCTCCTTTTTTAAAGATGCTGCCTATTTCTGATGCAGTCAGCAGGAAATGAAAAATCTTCTCTTCATCAAAACCATCGCAGAATGCAATATAATATTGCAGCACTGCTGGTATTACTCCTGCTGCTCCGTTGGTAGGTGCGGTTACTACGCGACCGAATGAGGCATTCTCTTCATTCACTGCCAATGCAAAACAACTTACCCAATCTAGCGTGTATTTAAAACCATTGCCTCCTGCCTTAATTGCATCGATCCAGGATGCATAATCAGCATAAGGTTGGTTGCCAATGAGTTTTTTATTCAGGTCGAATGCACGACGACGTACCTGCAAGCCACCAGGCAATTCTCCTTTGGTATGACAGCCACGATAGGTGCAGTCGCGCATGGTATGCCAGATATTCATTACCCCTTGTCGGGTTTCATTTTCACTACGCCATGCCAGTTCATTTTCCATCACCACTTCATGTATACTCATGCCTGTTTTCATGCACCAGTGCAACAATTCATCTGCTGTATTAACAGGGAAAGGCAGGTCTACCGATTGCTGCTGTGTTTTATCTTCACCTTCCTTCACTACAAAACCACCACCAATTGAATAATAGGTTTCACTGAAGTTTTCGCCATTTTTCAAGGACACCAGAAAGGATAAACCATTAGGATGAAAAGGCAGTGTTTCATTAAAAAGGAACTGCAGGTTTTCAGGGAAATGAAAAGGGATAGCGGTTGCTCCTCCAAGCATTAAAGTTTGACTGCTTTCAATCTCTTTTATTTTGGGCGTGATACTGTTTACATCGATGGTAACAGGGTCTTCACCACATAAGCCTAATAAAACGGCGATATCTGTTCCATGTCCTTTCCCCGTTTTAGCCAGGGAGCCATATAATAAAACGGTAACAGATTCTACTTCTGACAGGCTGTATTTAGTTTGAATAGTATCCAGACATTTCAATGCCGCACGCCACGGGCCTAATGTATGAGAGCTGGATGGTCCAACCCCAATCTTAAACATATCAAAAACCGAAATCGCTTCGTGTGGCATGGTGGTCGTTTAGGATGTAAAGGTACGCAGAACAAGAAAGAATGTCAGATCTCAGATGTCAGATTTTTTATATCTGCTATCTGAGATCTGACATCTGCCATTTTTCGCTATTTTTATTTATGCGCATATTTGTTTTGTTACTCCTGTTGACTGCGGGGATAGCCAGGGCACAGGATACTGTTTTTTTGAAGCAGCTCCTGCAATCAAAACCAGCGTTATTCAATACAATACTCCAAAACAGGGATAGTTTCAGGGTACAAATTATGTACACGCAAATTGACAGAGATAAAAAGAACAGACCGGTTTTTACTGATTATGGCTTTCACCTGAATGTCGATGAATATTTCTACCCTGCCAGTATGGTTAAAATGCCGGTTGCATTGCTGGCACTCGAAAAACTAAGTAAAGCTAAAAGAGCGGGCATACCTGTCTCCATACAAAACACGCTGATTACAGACAGCCTGGATATGATTAAGTATGGCAACAAAATACAGGACAGCTTTCCGGACAGACCCACTATTGAGCGGCTTATCAAACAGATATTCCTGGTGAGCGATAATGACGCCTTTAACAAACTATACGAATACCTTGGACAGGAATATATTCAGCAGAGGCTTACCCAAAAAGGTTATCCGGATGCCATTATCCGCCATCGTTTGAGCGTGAGCAGAACCGAAGAACAAAACAGAACAACTAATGCAGTAAGTTTTCTGGATCAAAATGGTGCGGTCATATCATCACAACCTGCTGCCTTTAGCAAAGCGGTGTTTCCGGCTTTTAAAACAAGTTTGGGTAAAGGTTATTATGCTGGTAGTCAATTGATCAATACCCCCTTTGTTTTTGATGATAAGAACAGGGTTTACCTGAAAGATTTTCACCGCATTTTACAATCTGTAATTATGCCCGAAATGTTTCCAAAGCATCAACGATTTGATTTTACCAAAGAAGATGAACAGTTTATCTATCATTGGATGAGTGCCTTCCCCTCTGAAAGCACTTCTCCCAGTTACGATACAGCCAAAGTAGGTGATGCAGCCGTTAAGTTTCTTTACTATGGTGCTGAAAAAGGAAGGGCTCCCAAACATATCCGCATCTTCAATAAAATTGGTGGGGCATATGGATTTCTTACTGACGTAAGTTATTTTGTTGATTTTGAAAAGAACATTGAATTCTTCCTCAGCGCAACCATTCTATGTAACAGTGATGGCATATTCAATGACGACAAATATGATTATACCACAATAGGCTACCCCTTTCTAAAAAACCTCGGACGTACAGTGTATGAATACGAGTTACAAAGAAAGAAAACCCGCTTGCCCAACCTTTACAAGTATAAAATTCACTACTAAGTTGATGGCTGATGTCGGATCGCTGATGTCGGATTTGATGGAGTAGTTCAGCTTTATAACCGTTGTGTAACTCTTTTGTTAAACCTTAGAGTAAGACAAAGAGTTACAAGGAGATTTTACAACTATTAGATTCTTAACCCAAATCTGACATCTGCCATCCAACAATATTAAATCCGACATCAGCGATCCGACATCAGCCATCCATTTCCGTGTTTTGCGTGGAAACTTACATCCGTTTGCTTGTTTTTAACGAACTTCACGCTCGCTAATTTTCAAGTAACCAAATTATTTAATGTAAGAGCAATGCAACTATCCTCGCTTCTCAACCGGTTTAATGAGCCGGAAACCCTTAAAATGGCCAAACTGGGCCGTGAGTTAAGAGCCAAAGGTGTCGATGTTATCGACCTTAGCTTAGGTGAACCCGATTTCGATACCCCGCAGCATATTAAGGACGCTGCCATTAAAGCCATCAACGATAACTGGAGCCACTATACACCGGTTCCCGGCTTTCTTGATTTAAGAGAAGCAGTATGCACTAAACTCAAGCGCGACAATAACCTCGATTATGCCCCGGAAAATATCATCACTTCCACAGGTGCAAAACAGAGTCTGGCCAATGCCATTCTTGCACTGGTTGATGAAGGTGATGAAGTTGTTATTCCAACACCCTACTGGGTAACTTACTCCGAACTCGTAAAAATTGCGCGTGGTAAAGTAGTAGAAATAAGAACATCAGTAGAAAACAGTTTCAAAACGACACCAGCCGAGCTGGAAGCAGCCATAACACCTAAAACAAAAGTGTTTATGTTTTCTTCACCCTGCAATCCTTCAGGTGCGGTGTACAGCAAAGCTGAATTAGAAGCACTGGCAGCAGTGTTCAGAAAATATCCGGATATCATTATCCTTTCCGATGAAATTTATGAATACATCAATTTCGTAGGAAAACATGAAAGCATTGCTCAGTTTGCCGATCTGAAAGACCGCGTAGTGTTGATCAATGGTTTGAGTAAAGGTTTCGCAATGACCGGCTGGCGCCTTGGTTATATTGCTGCCAATGCTACTATTGCCAAAGCCTGTGAAAAATTACAGGGACAGTTTACCAGCGGCACCTGCTCTATTGCACAAAAAGCGGCAGTAGCTGCATTAACCGGCGACCTGCGTCCATCAGAAGAAATGACGGCTGAGTTTACCAGGAGAAGAACGCGTACTTTGGAACTGGTAAAAGAAATACCTGGTTTCAAATGTTTTGCTCCTGAAGGTGCATTCTATGTGTTTCCTGATGTGAGTGCTTATTATGGAAAATCAGATGGCACTACTACCATCACCAATGCGGCAGACTTTAGCATGTACCTGTTGAATACGGCGCATGTATCTTCTGTAATGGGTGATGCATTCGGAGAGCCTAACTGCGTGCGTTTTTCGTTTGCCAATAGTATGGGCAATATTGAAAAAGCATGGGGAAGAATTAAAGAAGCATTATCGAAATTGAAATAAATAATCTGTGAATCTGTGGCGAAAAAATAAGCCACAGATTCACAGATTAATAAAGATTATTTAGAGGCGGATATAGTTCCGCCTTTTTTACTGTCTACGGTTACGGTGTATTTGCCACCACCCTGAACAATCCATTTTACGGTAACTGATCCGAGGCCGGGTATATTGGCCACTTCAATGGTTGCAGGGTTTTGTTCCTGCTCCCTGCTGAGATTAAGATCGCGGTTCTCCACCTGCATGGCCGAAACAATTTTACCGGATGTGGTTAAGGTAATATAATCAGGTCTTTCGATTTTGTTCTTGGTATCCTGACTGCTATGTGTTGGCATCAGCCTGCTATTGGTAATTACCGCTGTTACCTCTTTCAATCCATCACCCAGGTCTTTTTCAGTGATTTCGTAAACGCTGAGTTTAGGCGTATGATAACTATGGTAGATACTGAATGCCATATTGCGGTGAGCATCTGATTCTAATAAAAAACCGGGGTGTGCACGACCGAAGTTTTTCTTCATCCCACCTACTTCTATTTTACCGTATTGAGGATGATCGTATTCTGTCCAGGGAACAAATGCATCCTGGAACAACAGGTAACGATCGAAACTGTAGCTGGCATTGTCGAACGGATCGCGTGTAGCATCACGCATATACATGAGGTATGGCGTCCAAAGTTCATTCGAATAGGTATAGATACCCCGGCCCGCATAGAACCAGTCTAATTCGCCACCATAAGCTGAGTAGAGATCTTTATATACCACCAGGTATTTATAACCGGGTATCAGTTCCTCTCCTTTTTTAGCAATAGCATCGTAAACAGCTATATCCTGCTGGTTATACGTGCCTACATCTTCCTGTCCGCCTGGACCGCGTAAGATCATACCACCGGCATTATGAAAAGACTGTGCTGCAGCGATATTGGGGTGTTTCATAACAAACTCCATTACAGCCCTGTTTTCAGGCAGTGAGAATGGATATTTGTAGGCACCGTTTTGTATATAGTTTGGCTGCCATCCCCAACCCCAGTCGCGGTTGGGATCGTACTCGAATGTGTAACCATCTTCGTTTACACGACCGTCGCCATCGTTGTCAATTCCTTCTATCCCCAACAATTCATAATCGCCTTTTTCATCCGGCCCAACCTGAATCATATTGCGCGGGTCTTTAGGATCTACTTTCCAGCGGCCATTCGGATTTTTTCTGCGCATCATCGTTATATGCCCATCATTATTGATATCATCATAACTATCTTCATTTACCAGGCCATCGCCATCATTATCTACCGGTATTACACCTGAGCGTGGAGAACTGCCGGTGTTGGGTTTGTGCATGTAACTATCACGTGCATCCGGGTTAATCGTTGGAACGATATAAAACACTTTATCTTCCAGTAGTTCCTGTATGAATTTGGTATCACCAAAAGATTCCGTAAGGTACCATGCTGTATAAAGTGCAAATTCTGCACCTTGAATTTCATTGGAGTGAATATTACCATCGATATACATGCCTGGCTTTTTGTCGGCATTGCCCCCCTTTTTGAAATCGGTAATGGTTAAACACCACAGATCACGTCCTTCATACGATTTACCGATCGATTGCAGTTTTACCAGGTCTGGATATGCCGCTGCTATTTTCTTACAAATTTCACTTATGCCGGCATGGTCATAATAACGATTCCAGGTTACGGTTACTTTCGGATTAGCCGGAGAACCTGCTGCCTTAAACACCTGGCCAGGCAACTGTGCCTGTACAAACAGGCCCGAACTTAGTACGAGTACTGATGCTATTATTTTCAGAAATATTTTTTTCATGTTGAAATGATTTGTGGTGATCAAAGATTAATCTCAATGGTTTTGATACCTGCGGTAGGACAACCAGCTTCTACCGTAATCTTACCTGTACCTTTTACCACCCAGCTAAATGAGTTAGACTCATTAGGATCTAAGCTACTGAGTAGTTGAATTTTTCTGCCACCAATGATTTCCTGTTTATCATTTGTTTGTATCGCCACTTTTACTTTTTTGAGGAAATAGTTTCTTTCACCAAGTTTGGTATGTGTAGACAAATTTCCTTTATTCACTACATCAAGACTGATACGTGTTAATCCATTTGCGAGTTTTTCGGTTTTCAGGTTTATTACATCAATCTCAGGTTGATAGCCAGCGAGCTTAACGAGAAAAGCTGTATGAGTTTTAACCACTGCATCTACCATTTTATAAGGAGGATTATTCAGAACATAAGGATCAACTCCCCCTACTTCCACTTTTTGTCCGGGATAATCAGGATGCTGAATTGTTTTCCATTCTGTAAATGTATTGGTGATACCTTGTTGCGATGCCCAGCGCAAATAATTTGCAGTAGGATCTTCTATGGTAAATGCTTTTTCTTTTTTAGTCGTATCAGGTTTGGTTTTGGGCACCCACCATCCTGGTGTACTGAAGCTATAGCGACCAAAATGAAAATAACCCCATGATAATACATCGCCACCTGTAACATTATTCTTAGGGGCATCTTTTGTACCTGTTACTTTATTGTACATTTCGCTTACCATACCATTCACTTTAGCATCTGGTTCCAATAAACCTGCAACAATACGTTGGTTAGCTGCACCGGGATTATAGTTAATCGGTGTTGAAAGGTTATTATTTGATCCAAAACTTACAACGGCATAAACATTAAATGCATCGTAAAGGAAATCGAGCATGGCCCTTGTTTCTTTTTCGCTGGCAGGGAACTCACCTGCGCCTGTTGCAAAAGTTTTATGCTGATAGGTGAGGTTTTTATTGAAGGCAATACCTCCTTCCCCATCTTCATTAAATAAGCCGTCTTTATCGTTATCAACACCTTCGGGTAATAATTTATACTTTCCTTTTTCCCCTTTGCTGATATCTGCTTTCACCAGTACACGGGCATCATCGGGATGAAGTTTATAATCGCCTGTAACCGATTCTACGCGGAGAAAAGTTATTTTACCATTTCCATCAAGATCGTCCCATCCGTCTTCATTTGTTTTGCCATCACGGTCGTCATCAGTAACTGTAGCATTACCTGTTCTGTCTGCTTTCAGTTTGCTGAAATACTGCTCCATAGCGTCGGGACTCATATTTGGAAATACATAGTAGGTAGTACGGTTCAAAAGGGCTTTAATACTATCGCTACCTGAACCTTTTAATAACTGTTCTGCAAAACCGATTGCCAGTTCTGTGCCCAGCAGGTGATTACCTTCCACGCCGCCAATGACAGCAATAGCCGGTTTGGTTTCGGTTTTACCCGTACCAATGGTTAATAACCAGATGTCTTTACCGCCATTTGTTTTGTTTAGTGACTTAAGTGAAGTGAGTTGCGGATAGGCCTTACTCAATGCATTGAGCCGGTTTGCCTGTTCTGCCGCATTGCTGTAGTCCTGGGCACTGATACTGGCAGCCACCCAACACAACAGTGTTGTGATCATAAGTTTTCGCATGCAGTTTGATTTTTGGGTTTTAAATATAAACCAATCGGCTTGTTTTTGGCAGTAAATTCCTTGAATGGCTGAACAGCCATGGTATTGGTGGGGAATTGGGCTGCGAGCTTCTAGCCGCTAGCTACTAGCCTTGATTAGTGGTCATTTTAGATCATCTGCTTTGACTTGAATATATTACAAGTCCTGCGAATTTGTTTTGTAAAAATCTACTTTAAAGAAATTTTTAATTGTCGCAATTATATTTGTTGATGGCCCACATAGCAAAAAAAGCTAGAAGCTAGAAGCTAATGGCTAGAGGCTTTTTTTACCAGACCCCAATCCCATTATCTTTGCCACATGTCTGAGAACCCTAAACTGGAGATGTTTCGCAATCGCTTATCGAAAGTGTACAAACACCGTCATAAGCAAGCCAGGAGAATGGGCATTACCTGTTATCGTGTATACGACCACGATTTACCTGAATTTCCTTTTGCGATCGAGTTTTATGAAGACAAAATTTACCTGGCAGAATACCTGCGCAGGCATGGCATGACCGACGAAGAGCATGACGCATGGATGGATGAATGTATTGGTATCATTTCGGAAATTACAGCTATTAAACCCGCTTCCATTTTTGTGCGGCAGCGCAAAAGAATGTCGCATAAAGATGAGCAGTATGAGAAATTAGACAGTAAAAAAGAATTCTTTACTGTTGAAGAAAACGGACTCAAGTTTTTGGTGAACCTTGCTGATTATCTCGATACCGGCTTATTTCTCGATCATCGGATTACCAGGCAGATGGCGAAAGAAATAGCTGCCGATAAAAGGGTTTTGAATTTATTCTGTTACACCGGTTCTTTTTCAGTGTACACAGCTTCGGGTGGTGCATCATCTGTCACTTCTGTTGACTTATCAAAAACCTATCTCAATTGGGCAGAAGATCATATGGTGATCAACCGGTTCAAGGATAAAGACAAATACTTTTTTGTACATGCTGATGTAAAACAATACCTGAAAACTTTACAACCCAATAGCTTCGACCTGGTAATCATGGACCCTCCTACTTTCAGCAATAGTAAACGCATGAAAGACTTCTTAGACATCCAACGCGATCATGTTGAGCTCATCAATGATGTTTTGGCTGCCATGACAACTGGAGGCATCCTCTTCTTCAGCACTAACTTCACAAAATTTATATTAGATGAGGCTGCGATTAAAGCTGCTGATATAAAAGATATTACCAAAGCCACTACTCCCTTCGATTTTGAGGGGAAATTAAAAAGATGGTGTTATAGAATTACGAAGTGATGTTTTCTTGAAAGATTAAGCTTGTTTTATTAGTTGAATGTTTATTGCCACTGAGAGCACAGAGAAGCACTGAATACTTCTGTGTATTTCTGTGCTCTCAGTGGCAATAAATATAAAAGTAAATCCACCCTGTATTTCTACGCAATTCATCCCCCCTTGTTCCATCTCTCCTTATTTGCAAATAGTTTTGGGGAAATAAACAAACATGTATCAATCTCCCATCCTTACGCCTCAGATCAAAAAAAGGGTTTTCACTGAAAGTGAATTATTGTTCATGGAACTAAAAGCCAGACTACTTTTTGGTGAGACCGCCCGGGGTTGGTGGGACAGATTAAGTCCGGCAGAGAAATACCAAATACTAAATACCGATAACCCGCAACCAGCGAAAAAAAAGAAACAGTAAAAATTCTCTCATATACAGGAACCATAAAAAAGGCCCCGTTTTTCTAAACGGGGCCTTGACAAAATAATTAAGATTCTCTTATTTCACTTCTTCAAATTGCGCGTCTTCAACAGTATCATTTTTTGCAGCACCGCTTGCGTCACCAGCACCAGGCTGAGCTTCGGCTCCCGGTTGTGCTCCTGCTGCCTGCTGTGCTTTGTAAATTTCTTCACTAGCTGCGGTCCAGGCGGTATTCATCTCCGTCATTGCAGCATCTACAGCGGCAATATCCTGATTTTTATGCGCTTCTTTCAGTTTAGTAAGAGCCGCTTCGATTGGCGCTTTTTTATCTTCAGGAATCTTATCTCCAAACTCTTTGAATTGTTTCTCTGTTTGGAAAATTAAGCTATCGGCCTGGTTGAGTTTTTCTACCTTATCACGTGCTTCTTTATCGCTCGCTTCATTAGCTTTCGCTTCTGCTTTCATTTTTTCAATCTCTTCTTTACTCAAACCACTACCAGCTTCAATACGAATCTTCTGCTCTTTACCTGTACCCTTATCTTTCGCACTTACATGCAGGATGCCATTGGCATCTATATCAAATGTTACTTCAATTTGAGGTACACCTCTTGGGGCTGGTGGAATACCATCCAGGTTAAAGATACCCAGGCTCTTATTCTGATTAGCCATCGGACGCTCACCCTGTAGTACATGGATCTGTACGCCTGGCTGATTATCACTGGCTGTTGAAAATACTTCTGTCTTCTTGGTTGGGATCGTTGTATTTGAAGGAATCATCACCGTCATAACACTACCCATGGTTTCGATACCAAGTCCTAGTGGCGTTACATCAAGCAACAATACATCTTTCACTTCTCCGGTTAATACTGCACCCTGGATAGCGGCACCAACGGCTACTACTTCATCGGGGTTAACACCACGATTAGGTTTTTTACCAAAGAATTTCTCTACGATCTCCTGTACTTTAGGGATACGGGTTGAACCTCCTACCAGGATCACTTCATCAATTTGAGAAGTACTGTAACCTGCATCTTTCAATGCAGCTTCACAAGGTTTTAAACAACGGGCAAATAAATTATCTGCTAATGCTTCAAATTTAGCACGTGTTAATTTTAATACCAGGTGTTTAGGCACACCATCTACTGCGGTAATATATGGCAGGTTAATTTCTGTTTCTGCAGAAGAACTTAATTCGATCTTCGCTTTCTCAGACGCTTCTTTCAAACGCTGTAAAGCCATTGGATCTTTGCGCAGGTCAATTGCTTCCTGGCTCTTGAACTCATCAGCTAACCAGTCCATGATCACTTTATCGAAGTCATCACCACCAAGGTGTGTATCACCATTGGTTGATTTTACTTCAAATACGCCATCACCCAATTCCAGGATGGAGATATCGAATGTACCACCACCAAGGTCAAACACGGCGATCTTCTGATCAGCATGTTTTTTATCCAGACCATAAGCCAATGCCGCGGCGGTTGGTTCGTTTACAATACGGCGAACATTCAGACCAGCAATTTCACCGGCTTCTTTTGTTGCCTGACGCTGTGCGTCATTGAAATAAGCAGGAACGGTAATAACCGCTTCTGTTACTTCCTGGCCAAGGTAGTCTTCAGCGGTTTTCTTCATTTTCTGAAGAATCATTGCTGAGATTTCCTGCGGAGTGTATAAACGATCATCGATCGCAACACGTACGGTATTGTTATCGCCTTTGGCTACTTTATAGCTCCAGTGGCTGATTTCTTCTGTTACTTCATCATGACGGCGGCCCATAAAACGCTTTACACTCGTAATGGTGTTTTGCGGATTGGTTATGGCCTGACGCTTGGCGGGATCTCCCACTTTACGCTCCCCGTTTTTCAGGAATGCCACTACGGAAGGGGTCGTTCTGCGTCCTTCATCATTTGCTATCACTACCGGCTCGTTACCTTCCATAACGGCCACACAGCTATTCGTTGTTCCAAGGTCAATGCCTATTATTTTGCCCATAACTATTGATTTCAGGTTAATAATCGGGATATAACTGTCAATCATTATGCCATCCCCCTTTTAAATGAAAAATTGTCATACCCCACCCTTTACCACTGTAAAGCTTGCCGAATAGACTCGATATCAATGCGTTTCTGGCAGTTAGCTTGTGTAAAATCTGCCATTTGGCATCCTATATTTCAGAAAACCTTAGTTTTAAGCATGTTTTTGAAAACGCTGTTTACAGGTTTATGGTCCATTTTATTACTGGCAGCTACTGCCCAGGATTTGCCGGTTTCCACCCCCTACCGGAATATGAAGATCATTTCCTCCACACGTTTTCAATCGGGCGTCTATAACCTGAATAGTCCGGCAAGTAACGCCCTTATAGAAATTGCGGGAGAAAATATAACGGTAGACCTAAATCAAGCCATTCTGCAAGGCTCAAATGACATGACCCGTCCAGACGAGTTTTATGGTGTGGCCCTTCATATCAAACCGGGCTCAAAAAATATTATCATCCGTAATGGCAATATCCATGGCTTTAAAATCGCCATCCTGGCAGATAGTGTAGATGGTCTGACCATTGAAAACTGTAACCTGAGTTATAATTACCGCCAGGAACTGAAAAGTAACCTGAACAGGGAAGATATCAGCGACTGGATGAGTTACCATAAAAACGATCATGGAGAATGGAAAAGATATGGGGCAGGTATTTACCTCGACCAATGTAAAAATGCCCGTATCTCAAATAATACCGTTACCAGCGGGCAATGCGGACTTATGATGACACGCTGCGAAAAAGCAGTGGTTTTCGATAATAACTTCTCCTTTAACTCAGGCATCGGCATCGGTTTATACAGAAGCAGTCAGAATAATTTCTATCATAACCGGCTGGATTGGAACGTGAGGGGTTATAGCCACGGGAAATACAAGCGTGGGCAAGACAGTGCCGGGTTCCTGGTATTTGAACAATGTAACGACAACATTTTCGCCTACAACAGTGCCACACATAGCGGTGATGGGTTTTTCCTTTGGGCCGGTCAGCATACAATGGATACGGGTGAGGGCGGTTGTAACGATAATTTTATCTATGGTAATGATTTCTCCTACGCCCCTACCAACGGAGTTGAAGTTACTTTCAGCAGAAACCTGGTAATGAAAAATGTGATTCGGGATTGCGACCATGGAATCTGGGGCGGTTATAGCTACGATTGTGATTTTACCGACAACGATTTTGCCTTTAATAGAATTGGTATAGCTATTGAGCACGGACAAAATATCAATATAGCCATCAACCGTTTTTTGTACGACAAAACCGCCATCAAACTCTGGTCCCGAGCCACCCAACCCGCGGACTGGAAATATGCACAGGTAAAAGATACCAGGAGTATGAACTACTGGATTGCGGCTAACCAGTTCACTGCCAATGAAACCATTTATGATATCATGGGTACAGATACGGTAGCATTCAGTGGCAACCAGAAAATGGCCTATACTACCAACCTGAAATTAGGTGAAAGAACTAGTGATATCGACACATCCCGTGAAGATGATCCGCTTGATATGGATTATGTTCCGGATGAACGATTAAAACAGGTACCTGTTCAAAAAAGACCAGACCCCCTTTTTCCAAAAGGGAAAGACAATATCCGCATCACACCATGGGGGCCTTATAATTTTCAGTATCCATTACTCTGGCTTAAAAAAGTGGATAGCCTGGGGCAGTACCATTTCGAAGTATTGGGTAAAACAGGTTCCTGGAAAATAGAAAACCTGAATGGCTTTGAAATAATTGAGAAAGGAACAGATAGCTTTCCCTCATCATTAACAGCGCGGCCGATAATAAACAGTCCTTCAAAAAAAATCAGCTTACAATATGAAGGTCCGGATTTCACCGATGCATTTGGAAAATCAGGCAGCAGTGGTACTTTGTTTGGCTATGATGAGTACGATACAAAACAGCAATGGATCATAAACTGGTTTAAATGGGGTCAGGATTCGGATCCTATTCTTTCCAAAGAAAATTTTCAGCAACTGCTGCAATCAACCCCTATTCTATCAGACACACTCCCACAGCTAGACTTTACCTGGTGGGGCGCAATCGGTAAAAATCTACCGGCAGATTCATTTGCGACTGATGCCGTTACTACTATTGAGACAGAAAAAGGGATGTATGATATCGCTGTAACGGCCGATGATTTTGTACAGGTATTTGTAGACGGGAAACTGGCAATTGATGGATGGGATCCAAAATTCACGGAATATGATGAATATACCCACCACAGGGCCCGTTTGGAACTAAGTAAGGGAATGCATACAGTTCGGGTAATCCATGCAGAAAAAACAGGCATTGCCACCCTCATGTTTTATATAACACCTGTAAAAGATATGGTGCAACAACCCTTGTATCAGCAGCGGATTATTGCCAATTAATCATTGCTAAAAAAAGCTGCAAGCCATTGCTGGCCGGGGAAAATTGGCTTCAAGCTTCAAGCCGCAAGCTACAAGCCTTGATGGGTGCTTATTATAGGCTTTCTGCTTTTAATGGAATTAAAGGGGGGGCTTGTGAATTAGATAATTTAAAGTCAGTTGCTTAAAGAAATATTTGGTTACCGTAAATACCCTATATGCTATTAATAGCAGATAGTAAAAAGCGAGCACCAATCAAGGCTTGCCGCTTGAAGCTTGAAGCTTGAAGCTTAAAGCTTAACTCCCTGCTCCTTTAAATGTAAAATTCTTCTGAGAAAAATAACTGAATGCAACCACAAAGAAAGTAGTGATTATTTTGGAAATTGTTGGATACCATCCAAATACTTCCACAAACAATTTCAGAAAGGCATAATTCAATAAAAAACAGCCAAGTACCACCACAAAATAGCGGCTAAGCTGTTTCCGTTTGGCTACCGATGTTTCCTGAAATACCACATACCTGCTCAGGTAAAACCCTGTTGGAAAAGTAACCACAAATGCAGCCAGGAATGCGGCTATATGGGCACTGATGGCCATAAATGGCAAGTGAAGTGTTTCTTTATGAAAAATATAATTGTAGGAAATAAAAAACAGGAATATATCCAGACTGGTGTTAAATCCACCACAGGCTGCATAGCGATAGGTTTGAAGGGGCATTAATTTCCTGAACAGCGGGTAAAAAAAATCGACAACCCGTAACAAGAAAGCCCGGATATGTTCATGCAAGTTTCGCATCAATGCGGCGAAGGTAGGGCTTAATTAGTTACTTTTGCGGCCGTAACTATTTTGAATATGAGTGTTGTAGAACAGATTAAGCTGGCGGCATCGGCAACGATTAAAGCATTATATGAGGTTGATATGCAACCCAATGAAGTGTTGGTAAATGCTACCAAACCCGAATTTGAAGGCGACTATACCGTTGTGCTTTTTGCGCTGGTAAAACAGTTAAAGAAATCACCCGATGCCCTGGGCGAAGAAATGGGTAAAGCATTAACAACAGCAAACCCGCATTTATTCAGTGGTTACAATATCATTAAAGGTTTTTTGAATCTTTCTGTTACTGATAATTATTGGTATTCATTTCTTGAACAATCTTATTCGAAGGAAAGTTATGGGTATGCAGCCGCTACCGGTGAAAAAGTGATGGTTGAATATTCCTCCCCCAATACCAATAAGCCCCTTCACCTTGGTCATTTGAGAAATAATTTTTTGGGATGGAGTATTGCTGAAATACTTAAAGCCACGGGCAATGAAGTGGTGAAGACCTGTATTGTAAATGACAGAGGGGTACATATCTGCAAAAGTATGATTGCCTGGCAACGCTTTTCGAATGGAGCAACTCCTGCAAGCACAGGCACCAAGGGCGATCATTTTGTGGGCGATTATTATGTGAAATTCAACGATGCCTACAAAGCAGAAATAAAAGAACTGGTAGCGGGAGGTATGACAGAAGCAGAAGCTGAAAAAGAAGCCCCTATTATGAAAGCTACCCAGCAAATGCTGATAGACTGGGAAGCCGGCAAACCCGAAGTAATGGATTTATGGCGCACTATGAACGGCTGGGTTTACGAAGGCTTCAATGCCACTTACCAGCGCATTGGCAGTGATTTCGATAAAACTTATTATGAAAGCAATACCTATTTATTAGGTAAGGACCTGGTGGAAACAGGATTAGCAAAAGGGGTATTTTACCAGAAAGAAGATGGCAGTGTTTGGATTGACCTTACTTCTAATGGACTGGATGAGAAACTGGTTCGAAGAAAAGATGGCACTTCAGTTTATATTACCCAGGATATTGGTTTGGCGGAACAAAAGCAGAAAGAATTTAATGCCAGTCAGAGTATTTATGTAGTAGGTGATGAACAGAATTATCATTTCAAGGTATTGAAACTAATCTGTCAGAAATTACAATTACCTTCTGCTGATGGTATTTATCACCTGAGTTATGGCATGGTTGAATTACCATCCGGTAAAATGAAGAGCAGAGAAGGAACAGTAGTAGATGCCGATGATCTGGTGGAAGAAATGGTAAATATTGCACGCCAGAAAACGGAAGAACTGGGCAAGGTGAAAGATTTTACTGCCGAGGAATTGACGGAATTGTATGACACGATTGGTCTGGGTGCATTAAAATTCTTTTTGTTAAGGGTAGATCCTAAGAAGAAGATGATCTTTAATCCTGAGGAAAGCATCGACTTCCACGGATTTACAGGTCCTTTTATACAGTACACCCATGCAAGGATCAAGAGCATCCTGCGGAAAGCGGGCGTGAATGGTGAATGGTCAATGGTCAATGACAAAGAAAATTCACCATCCACTATTCACCAGTCACCCCTCCTCCCCCTGGAAAAAGCATTGCTGCTCACACTGGAACAGTTCCCTGTTGTGCTTCAGGAAGCTGCTGCCGAGCACGACCCTTCCAAAGTGGCTATTTTTGTGTTTAACCTGGCGAAGACTTTTAATTCCTTTTATACCGAGCATTCTATTGCCAATGCAGAGACAGCAGAGAAAAAACAGCTCCGCCTGCAATTGTCGCAGTTAACAGCACAGGCTTTGAGGAATGGGATGTCTGTTTTGGGAATTAAGGTTCCTGAAAGGATGTAAATAAAATCTTAGGAAGGCTTTGTATAGATTTATTGAATGCTGTACATTTGCCGTCCCAAAGATGCGGAGGTGGCGAAATTGGTAGACGCACTACTTTGAGGTGGTAGCGCCTTTTACCGGGCGTGGGAGTTCGAATCTCCTCTTCCGCACTAACCCAGATATATTTAAATATGTCTGGGTTTTTTATAGGATTTAATTCCAGCAGTATCCGCTTTTATAAAACTAGTTTAAGGTGATTGTCCCCACAGTACTGTGGGGATGGGAGTTCGAATCTCCTCTTCCGCATTAACCCAGATATATTAAAATGTGTTTGGTTTTTTATGCACTCAGCTTTGTTTTGCATTGTACTTATGGATGGAAAAGTTGGTTCAACTACTGTAACGCTATCCTTAAGGTACACGATCACGCATCATTTAAATAAAGTGTATAAACTGTACAGTCGAAAAGACAGGTTGAAAAATCTTACTGAATTGCCGAAAACAGCTTGGTACATCCTGAATAAAAACTTTATTCTGCAATCAGGGGCTGTGGAATTCTAAATACTGGTAGATTTTCGATAATTTTTGCTGGACTATTTAGTCAGCCACGTTGCTGCCCGGGAAAATATGATTTATACGTTCTTCTATCTCATCAAGAATTTGATCGAAGAACATATCTCCCACTTCTTCTATCTCGGCTTTTTCCGGAAACTGGTGATAAAGTTTTTCCATGAATTTTTTCTGTTGCGTCGGACCAATATTATAGCGATAGTTTTCGAGATTTAATTCAATATCTGAATACATATCAAATGCTTGCAAACCCGCTTTCTTAAACCCCTTGAAATGTATATGAAAAGAAAACTTATATAGATTTGGAAGACTATTTCCAAAAGAAAATTCTTTCTCAAATTGCGGCAATAATTTTGCGTCTTCCATACCTGTGGAATTATTATATCGAAATTGAAATGCTATGTGTTGAAACTGCTCTTGCAATTCCTCGCATTTTCCTTTTACATATTTTACCAATGGGCGAAAAAAATCATCAAATAGTTTTATAACTACATCATCCGTTTTCCCTTGTTTTGCTTCTTCAGTATTAATCCGGTTTATAATTTGTTTTAAACGATCAGCCTTTTCATCTACTGGCTTTCTGGCAATAACTATTTCTTTAGAAAGCTCCTTTTTCAAATCGTCTTCCGCAGGAAGTTCTAGTCTTAATTCTGTGGGCAGAGTATGCCTGTATTCTGCAACCCCAATCGGCTTTGTTTTAGATCGTAATGAGTATTCAACAATTACTTCATCTGCGGTTTTGCATAACAAAAGGCCAATTGTAGGATTGTCTTCTGGCATTTTGATATGCTCATCTACAGCGGTTATATAAAACTCCAATTTTCCGGCAAATTCTGGCTTGAAGTCGGTCACCTTCAGTTCAATAACAAGGTAACAATGCAGTCGTGTATGGTAAAATAGCAGGTCGAGAATATATTCCTTATCACTTACCTGCAGACGGTATTGCTTCCCTACAAGTGCGAAAGCCGGACCTAACTCTTTCAGAAAACGAATGATATTATTGATGATCGCACTTTCCAGTTCTCGCTCGCTCGCATCTTCTGCAAGTTCCAGAAACCCAAGGTTATATTGGTCTTTTAACAGGTCACGTGCCAAAGCTGATTGAGCGATTGGCAAAGTGTGTTCAAAATTAGTTAGGTATCTACCCTTCCGTTGGAATAATCCAGATTCCATCTGAAAGACAAGCATTTTTCTTGGCCAGTTATTTTTAACCGTTTGTTGCAGATAGAATATAGCTTCCTCAACAGATTGGGATTTTGTAAAAATTTGAATATGATGTCCCCAGGGAACCATCCACAATAATTCTGGCAGGCCGATCCCCGATTGGTCTACACTTTGTGGACTAATCGTAATCGATTGATTTTCTGCTATTTTTGATTGGTCTACAAACTGTAGACCATTTTGACTATAGAACTGATACCAACGTCGGAAATATTTTAACTGGGTAGCTGAAAAGCCACTTTTTGGCCCAAATTCTGACAGTAGGTCTTTCGCCAATTGGATGATTATTTTATCGCCCCATGAAGCATGTTTTTGTTTTTCACTCAGTGCAGCACCTAACCACCATAACGCCTTCAATGCTTCCTTATTTACGGCAAGCGAAGCAGCCAGTTGACCATTACGTATCCTGTCCTTAGCCTCTTGTAACCATTGCAAGTACTCATTTTCATCAACAACTTGAATCTCCATAACAAATGATTAAAAGATAAATTTACCACCTATTTAAACCATCAAAAAAACTAAGTTGTAGACTGATATTTAGAGCATTTAGAAAGCGAACCTTTCAGTTGCCCTCACACACTAGTTTCTATAAACTTAGATAATCGCAAACTGAGCTCGCAACTTCAAGTCAGGTCTTCTCCTTCATTAATCGATATACATCTTATTTGATAAGATATGCCATATCCATTTTGACCTTGATTTTCTTGTATTAGTTAAACGCTAGACAAATCCAAAGCTAAGCGTCTAAACCTTACTTGTTGGTGCCAATGGCGATTGAAGCGTAAGGGCATACAGCAGTTTTAAGTTCTTACAATTCGAAGCAGCCCTACTGGACTTTTATTTTGTAGTTTCACATTACTTTGTAAAAAAATACACATGGCCGATTTCATCATACATTGCCCCAATTGTAACCACCAGTTTGAACCAGGAGATTCGATCCGCGAAGAAGTGCAGAAAGAGCTTCGTGGACAAATGGTTGACTGGCAAAAGAAAAAAGACGATGAGTTCAAACAAAAAGAACTGGCTTTCCAGCAACAATTAGCACAGAAAGAAGAAGAAGCCAATAAAAAACTGGTAGCGGAAAAGAAGAAACTGGAAGAAGAGTTGAAAGACAGTCTTCGCAAAAATATCGTTGCCGATTTTGAGAACCAGCTAAAAATGCTGCAGGAAGCAGATAAGGAAAAAGAAGAGAAACTAAAAGAAGCACGTAAAAAAGAACTCGAATTCCTTCAAAAAGAACAAGCCCTTAAAACTAAAGAAGAAGAACTGGAACTATCCTTACAGCGACAGTTACTGGAAGAAAGGGAAAAAATAAAAGAACAACTCTCCAAAGAAGAAGCTGAAAAACTCAGTATCAAAGAACAGGAATACCAACTCCGCATGAAGGAGATGGAAAAACAAATTGAAGACCAGAAAAAACTGGTGGAAGAAATGCGTCGGAAATCTGAACAGGGAAGTATGCAACTTCAGGGCGAAGTGCAGGAACTGATGCTGGAATCATTATTACAGGCCACTTTCCCTTATGATACAATCGAAGAAGTTGGTAAAGGCGTACGTGGCGCAGACTGCATACAAACAGTTCGCAACCAGTTTGGAAATGAATCGGGCAAGATTATTTATGAAAGCAAACGCACCAAAGATTTTGCCAACGATTGGATCGAAAAACTTAAAACAGATATGCGCAACCTGGGGGCCGATGTAGCTGTAATTGTTACACAGGCTCTCCCCAAAGACATGGATCGCTTTGGAGAGAAAGATGGTGTTTATATCTGCACATTTACTGAAGTAAGAAGTGTGGCATTACTCCTCCGCAATGCATTATTGAAAATCGCCGACGCTAAAAAAAGCCAGGAAAACAAAGGCGACAAAATGGTGATGCTCTACGATTACCTCATAGGCTCCGAATTCAGTGAACAATGGAAAGCTATACGCGAAGGCTTTATGAGCATGAAACTAAGCATCCAGAAAGAACGCGATGCGATGGAAAAACTATGGAAGGCCCGTGAAAAACAATTAGAAAAAGTTTTACTCAATGCTGCACATATCAAAGGATCTATTGAAGGTATTGCAGGTGCAGATGCAGTAAATCTTAATCTCTTAGAAGACAATACACCATTAGAACTTGAGTAATGTATTCGGACATATTATCTCAACAGGAGAAGCAGAAAAACCTTCGAAGAAGAAACCCATCTTCCCCATCAATGATGCACTGCGCAAATACCTGTTGCATTATAGTCGTGAAGTAAAACTGCCGGTGAGTTACAAAGATTTGCAGCGTTATACATACTCAGTTCCGCTAAAAGACCGACAGGGTAAAGATACTTCATGGGAGAAAGTATCTTATGACATGCGCGAATGGGAATACCTGCGTGAAAACCTTGTGCGCATTTACGCCATTCTGAAAACAGAGGGCGACATGAGCTTTATCAAACACCTTGATGTGGCACGAATTGATTTCTGCTATTTCGGAAACAGTCAACCCTTTCGCATTCGAATCGTAAATAAGTTTAATGACAATTATGACCACTACTATATAAAACAGGCAGATGCAAGTCGCGTGTACGGATTAGAACTGGAGCACCTGCTCTCCCCTAACCGTATGACCTACTTTACAGACAGAAATACCCTGATCGAGGAACATATTCCAGGTATACCAGGTGATATCTTTATTGCCGAGCACTTAAACAGTGCCAATACCAACCTTATACGACTCGCAAAAGAATTTGTAAAATTCAACGAACGTTGCTTTGTACAATTACTTGGCGATATGCGCTCGTATAATTTTGTTGTAAACATTATACCTGATATTGAAGACTTTCAATACCGTATCAGGGCCATCGATTTCGACCAGCAATCTTATGAAGGGAGAAAAAACCTGTACCTGCCACAGTTCTTCAAGGAAAACAAAACCCTGGTAGATATTGCTTTACAACACCTCGACAAATCTTCCATCGCACAATACCAGGCCGAAGAAAGAACCATGATGACTTATCGCTTAGTGTCATCCCGTTATCGCATCAAAGAGCTGCTCGACATCATGAGCACGGATACCATATCAACAAAAGAAAAACTGGAACAGTTAAAAGCAGAGTTAGCGACCCATTTTAATGCCACCCCCTCTTTCGCCAAAGCCCGCACTATGGGACAACTCGTAAAAAGACAACTCAAACAAACCCTGCAAAACAACCTGTTGCTGATACCGAAATCGAAAAGCCGCTTCGCAGACTGAGAAACAGAGAAATAAGGAATAAGAAATAAGAAATGTGAAAGTGGAGGGTATTTTACTTCCTTATTTCATATTTCTTATTCCTTATTTTTCTGTTTCATGTCTCCTTTCGTCCAAACAAGTGTCAGGTTTCCAAAAAGGGAATAGTGTAGTTGCAACGGATGAACTGTTTGTTTGATGAAGGACGCGGCGATTACTCCTTTTTCATTTGCTGGTAGTTCATGTATGCGTAATACTTCACTAAAATCAACGTCCCCATTACCCCACCATTTAAACATGGCTTCTTTGGCACTCCATAGTAAGGTAAGGATGGTTAGCTGATACCGAAATCCAAGAGTAGGTTTGATGACTGAAAAACAGAGAAATAAGGAATAAGAAATAAGAAATGTGAAAGTGGAGGGTATTTTACTTCCTTATTTCATATTTCTTATTCCTTATTTTTCTGTTTCATCTCCCCATCGTCCAAACAAGTGTCAGGTTTCCAAAAAGGGAATAGTGTAGTTGCAACGGATGAACTGTTTGTTTGATGAAGGACGCGGCGATTACTCCTTTTTCATTTGCCGGTAGTTCATGTATGCGTAATACTTCACTAAAATCTACGTCCCCATTACCCCACCATTTAAACATGGCTTCTTTGGCACTCCATAGTAAGGTAAGGATGGTTAGCTGATACCGAAATCCAAGAGCAGGTTTGATGACTGAAAAACAGAGAAATAAGGAATAAGAAATAAGAAATGTGAAAGTGGAGGGTATTTTACTTCCTTATTTCATATTTCTTATTCCTTATTTCTCTGTTTCATCTCTCCTTTCGTCCAAACAAGTGTCAGGTTTCCAAAAAGGGAATAGTGTAGTTGCAACGGATGGACTGTTTGTTTGATGAAGGAAGCGGCGACAACACCTTTTTCATTTGCTGGTAGTTCGTGTATGCGTAATACTTCACTAAAATCTACGTCCCCATTACCCCACCATTTAAACATGGCTTCTTTGGCACTCCATAGTAAGGTAAGGATGGTAATAGGATCAGCTTTTGATGAATGCAACATTGTTAATTCATCGGGGTGGAGGAATTTGTGTTTTATCTTTTCTACCCTCGGTGTAAGTAATTCCACATCTATGCCAACTCTTTGGGTGCTGCTTACTATAGCTGCAGCATAATCACCGCAATGGGAGATGGAAAAATGATAGGCTTCATCGGGCAAAAAAGGCTTTCGCGTATCAGCGATAGCAATGGTTGCCGTTGGGAAATCTGGGAAGAGATAACGAAGGAGGTAACGTCCGGCAAGGTGTTGTAAGCGCTTGTGTGGATGCGTTATTTCCTTGGTTAGGGTTACTGTTTCCAGGAAAAAAGACTCCGGTTCAGCGATCTTCCAGATGGCCAAACGGGTTTGTTCGTTGATATCTTGTTGATAAAACAGGGGCACGCTGAACTTAGGTCGTTTTAGATTGCAGATTTAAGATTTATTTGCATCCCAACCCAAAACTATTGAGGAATGATTCTAACTGACAAGCGTATTTTAGAAGAAATGGACAAGGGCACCATCAAAATTGAGCCCTATAATCGTGGCGATCTGGGCAGCAACAGTTACGATGTACACCTTGGTAAAACACTGGCAGTTTATGTAGACAAAGTGCTGGATGCCAAAAAACACAATACCATTGAGTATTTCGATATTCCTGATGAGGGCTTTGTACTTGAGCCAGATAAATTTTACCTCGGGGTAACACTGGAATACACCGAAACCCATGCACATGTACCTTTTCTGGAGGGTAAATCATCTACGGGAAGACTTGGCATCGACATCCATGCCACGGCTGGTAAAGGCGATGTTGGTTTCTGCGGCAACTGGACCCTTGAAATTTCCTGCAAGCAACCAGTCCGTGTTTACCATGGCATGCCAATTGGTCAACTCATCTATTTCCCGGTAGAAGGGGAAATTGAAGTAAAATACAACCAGAAATCCAATGCCAAATACAGCGGCCAACCCAATAAGCCGGTGGAGAGTATGATGTGGAAGAATAAGTTTTGATGTGAATGGTCAAGGGTGAATTGTCAATGGTGAATTGTGAATGAAGTGTACTGGAAATCTTTTGATTCCCATTCTTCACATGTTCTATTGACAATTCACCATTCACAATTCACATCTACCCATTCAATCTCCATATCGCCCCATTCAGTAGCATGGCGAAGCTTACCCAGGATATGTAGGGTACTAAGAGCCAGGCAGCTATTTTGGAATATTGGGCAAAGGAGAAAATGGTTAATAGAATCATCACCCAAAGCACTATCATTTCCGCAAGTGCCCAACCGGTTTCATGCATTCCGAAGAATATAAATGACCAGCAGAAATTCAGTGCAAACTGAATGATAAATAGTACGAGTGCCCTGTTTCGACCTGATGATGCAGGTTGTTTCCAGATAAGAAAACAACTAATACCCATTAAGATGTAGAGGGTTGTCCAGACAGGACCAAATAACCAATTGGGTGGATTAAAGGAAGGCTTGGTTAAACCGGCATACCAGGTGGGTATTTCAGCAGAAGTTACCAGTCCGCCCACTGCACCTAAAACTACTGTTAAACCGACAGCAGTTATTAACTTTATCAGTTCATTTCTTTTCATACTTTTTATTGTAGGCAATCAGCCATCCGATTACTTCATCATAACTTTTAACGCCTGCTTCCTGGTTATTGAACCGGAGGTATTGGTCGTAGAGATTATTTAAAGTTGCCGAAGTTTTGTATTGTCTTTGCTGAAAGAATTCCCGGACTTCTTTGCGGTCTTTTCTTACCAGCGAATCGAGCCTTTCACGATTTGAATGAACTACTTGCTGGAAGCGTATTGAATCTTTGTCCATCGCAAGCATATACAATTCTTCTCTTTGCGCATACGTAAACAAATCGTTGTAAGCTGAATAACGGAAAAAAACATCTTTTGTTGACATGGCGGCTATAAGTCCAACCATATTTGCTTCACTTTCGCTGGCATATCCTAATTGATGGGCTATTTCGTGGCATGCTACAAAAGGAAGTACCAGTTCTGGAACATCGGTTCTTACCTGAGCCTCTCCTGTAAATGGATTATAATAGCCGGTAAAACCAACCCAATCTGCCAACCCATTAAATAAACTGGGTTTTATAGATCGGTGGTTATAATTTAAAAAAGTAAAACGATCCCATGCCCGGGCATAGCCAATACTGGCCATCCTGAAAATGCTATCAACCGGTTGCGACGGTAAAACCGTATCCGGCATAAGTTTGCGACAGGCATTTAAACTATCGATCAATCGGTTGGTAAGTTGAATCACTTCCTCCGTTTGGTACCCTTTTTTAGATAGCTTTAGTTGGTAGGCTATGCCAAGTCTGTCGTAATTCAATCCCCACAATAACCTGAAAACAATATAGATACCTGCCAATTTATTAAATAGCCTAAGGGCCAATAAACCCCATAAACCAATTGCCCAGCTCCCCTTCCGCAAAAGAATGATTGATTTAATTAGTCCTACAACTACACTTATTATAAATAGTACATATAAACAATCTCCAATACTAAAAGGAGCCCATTTCGTAAGCACCCTTAAGGTGGAGGAGATTCCTTTATAGATGCCGGTGCTGTACCAATTCTCGACTGCTTTGGGGAAATAGCCCAGGAAATGGACCAATAATGCCAGAAAAAGCAAAAAAGCGGGCCTGATAAATAAAACTGGGGATATTTTTGCCTCGGTTTTCATAGTTACAAATATGCGGAATCCTGCTGATTAAGGTTTGTTGATAAGTAATATGCGGCTAAAACCTAACTTTCTCTTGGCATTTACGCCATTTTAGACTACCTTTGCAAGCCCTTAAAAAACGGTTATGAGTCATAGGCGGGAATATGAGATAGCTTTTGTGGGTTTGAAGCCGGGCACTCATGTATATGAATACCGGATTGAGGACAAGTTCTTTACACAATATGGAGAGCAGGATTTCAAAAACTGTGTTGCCAATATTAAACTGAGTTTAGAGAAGAATAACAACTTCATGCAGCTTCGTTTTGATATTGACGGAACAGTGGAGAGTAACTGCGACAGATGTGGCAATCAACTGCCTTTACAGCTTTGGGACGAATTCAACATCATTGTAAAAATGGTGGATGAACCAGCACTGATGAATGAGCAGGAAGAAGACCCCGATGTTTATTATATAAGCCGGGGCGAAAGTCACCTCTATCTGAGCGATTGGATCTATGAATTCATCAACCTGACCATTCCATTACAAAAAATGTGTAGTGAAAGTGAGATGGGTGGCCCCCGGTGCAATAAAGAAGTACTGGAGAAATTGAAAAAAATGGAAGAAGATGCCCAGAAAGACAACCATAATACGGTGTGGAAGGGGCTGGAAAAATTTAAGGACCTGGAATAAACATTATTGATACTTTAAAATTCGAGATATGCCGAATCCTAAACGCAGACATTCACAGCAGCGCAGTGCAAAAAGAAGAACGCACTATGTGGCACAGGAAGTTACATTGAGCAAAGACAGCACTACAGGTGAAACACACGTACGCCATCGTGCACACGTGAGCGAAGGTAAATTGTTCTATAAAGGGAAACTGGTAGCTGAAAAAGCTCCATTGAAAGCTTAATCCTTTAAGATCAATTAACCAAGCTGACGACGCATGAATATTGGCATAGACATGATGGGTGGAGATTTTGCACCGTTAGAAGCGGTGAAAGGGCTGAAACTTTATCTGTCTTCCGGTACACCTGCTGCCTCACTATATTTAATAGGTGATGAAACACTGATAAAACCTCTATTGGAGGAACACCAGGTTACATCACCTAATTTGCATTTGATACATGCCCCCGAAGTAATCGGGTACAATGAGCATCCCACCAAAGCATTAAAGGAAAAACAACAATCTTCTATAGCAATCGGTTTCCATCTCCTGGCAACCGGAAAAATAGATGCATTTATTAGTGCCGGAAATACCGGAGCCATGCTGGTTGGTGCCATGTATAGTATAAAGCCTATTGCTGGTGTAAGCCGACCAACTATTGCCACCATTATCCCTAAACTAAATGGAACTACTGGTTTATTGGCGGATGTTGGATTAAATGCAGACTGCAAACCAGAAAACCTGAACCAGTTTGCTATACTGGGTAGCTTATATGCCCAGCATATCCTCAATATTGACAACCCAACGGTTGGTTTAATGAATGTTGGTGAAGAAGAAGGCAAAGGAAATATCCTGGCACAGTCTACTTACCCCCTGCTCAAAGAAAATACCCAAATCAATTTTACCGGAAACATCGAAGGCCGCGACATCTTTGGCGACAAAGCCGATGTAATGGTATGTGATGGCTTTACCGGTAATATCATCCTCAAAATGGCGGAATCAATCTACGATATCGCCCGCCAGCGTAACCTGGCATCTGATAGCTATTTCAGTCGCTTCCATTACGAAAACTATGGAGGTACACCTGTACTGGGTGTGGCCAAGCCTGTTATCATAGGCCATGGCATCAGTAACGACAAAGCTTTCATGAACATGATCGGCCTCGCTGCAAAAATGATCGAAAGCGATCTTTGTGGTAAGATGGTGGCTAGTTTCGGGGCTTAATTCCTGATTTATTTATTGCCACTGAAGACACTGAGATACACAGAAAGTACTTCTGTGCCCCTCTGTGTCCTCAGTGGCGATTCTATTTTCATCATCCCCTACAACCATTCATCACAAAACAGAAAATCACCCAAATTGGCTAAACTTAGCTCAAATCATTGATTATCAACAGCTAATAAGCTAACTAAGCTATTTTGCCAGAAATATTACTGTCTTAAAGATGGTACTATGTGTTGCATAGTACCAAAAGTTGACTTATCTTTGATTTATCAAATTAAAAAACAACAAAAAAATACTTGTATGAAAAAGTTCATCAACAACCTCCAGATCGTAGCTATGTTAGCCCTTATTCCTGCTATGGTAATTGCCTACCTAGGTACACAAAAATCTACTGAAGAAGAAACAGAGAAAACATCGATCGTAAATACCAAAGGTTTTAACCTTACAGAAACTGGTAATATTATTCACTTAGTGAAGAGTTTCTAATTAGCCATTATGACCATTTACGATTCATCGCTGCAAATACAAGGGGCAGTGGTGATCAAAAGAACACCCTCCCCTTTTCCCCATCGTTTCAACGAAGCAGATTGATTTAGCAATTCGCTGTTCTACGGCAGCCACAAAACTTTACCTTTGCCACAAACAAATGTTAGTTTTCGCATGTGGTTGAATAATATACTCGAAACGATTGGAAATACCCCCCTGATCAAACTCAACAAAGTAGCTAAAGACATCCCAGCCACTGTACTGGCCAAGGTAGACTATTTTAACCCCGGCAATTCCATCAAAGACCGTATGGCTTTGAAAATGGTAGAAGTTGCAGAAAAAGAAGGCAAACTTAAACCTGGAGGTACCATCATTGAAGGCACCAGCGGTAATACCGGAATGGGCCTTGCCCTCGCAGCCTGTGTAAAAGGCTACAAATGCATTTTTGTAACAACAGATAAGCAGTCGAAAGAAAAAGTAGATATACTCAAAGCAGTAGGTGCGGAAGTAATTGTTTGTCCCACAAACGTAATGCCCGAAGATCCCCGCAGTTATTATAGTGTAGCCAAAAGATTAGGACAGGAAATTCCTAATTCTATGTACATGAACCAGTATGACAACCTGGCTAACAGACAGGCTCATTATGAAACTACCGGTCCTGAAATTTGGGAACAGACTGAAGGAAAAATTACCCATTTTGTTTGTACCGCAGGAACCGGTGGCACCATTACAGGAACAGCCATGTACCTGAAAGAAAAAAATCCAAACATTAAAGTATGGGCCGTAGACGTTTACGGTTCATTGCTCACGAAATATTTCAAGACCGGAGAGATTGATATGAATGAAGTTCATCCATATATCTCGGAAGGTTTCGGAGAAGATTTTGTACCTCAGAACTATGACATGAGTGTGATTGATGAGTTTGTACAGGTAACAGATAAAGACGGAGCAGTTATGGCCCGCCGTATTGCAAAAGAAGAAGGTTTGTTCTGCGGGTACAGCGCCGGAAGCTGCCTGCAGGGATTAATGCAACTCAAATCATCGCTCACCAAAGACGATGTAGTGGTTTGCGTATTCCATGATCACGGTAGCCGTTATGTAGGCAAGGTTTATAATGACCAATGGATGATGGAACGCGGATTCCTGGACGTAAAAACCTTTAAGGATATTGTGAATGGCCGAGGTGGACAAAAACTCATAACAGTTGCTACAGACCATACGGTTGCTGCGGCAGTTGAATTAATGAAGAAATATGATATTGAACAAATACCTGTGCTGAAAGAGGGAGAACTGGTGGGCTCATTAAGTGAAGGTGGTTTGTTCCAGAAAATATTCAGCAACCCTGAACTGAAAGATGCAACTGTAGCAAGTGTAATGGAACACGCTTATCCGGTTGTAGATTTTCTTACCCCTGTTGAAAAAATAGGCACACTAATAAACAAAGAAAACGGTGCAGTACTCGCAAAAGATGAAAAAGGCGACTACCACATCATCACAAAATACGATGTAATTCAAAGCCTGACCAAGTAAATTAAAAGCCCTGTGTAACTTACATGGGGCTTTTTTAATTATACTGTCCGGGAAGAAACAGCTTCTAGCCACTAGCTGCTAGCTACTAGCTTTTTTTTTGCTATTAATTTAACCATCCACAAGCGTAAATACGGTAATTAAATCTTTATTTTAAGCAGGATTTTTACGAGACAAATTCGCAGGCCCTGTCATTTAGCAAAAAAACTAAAACAAGCACCAATCAAAGCTTGCAGCTTGAAGCTTGAGGCTTGAGGCTTTTCTACCGGAGAACAATATTTAATCACCATGAACCAATAGTAATATGCTCTCTGTAAGGCATGAAGTATTTCTGGAAGTAGCCAGACAAAAAAGTTTTTCAAAAGCTAGTCAGCTACTGTTCATTTCGCAGCCAGCTATCAGCAAACATATACGCAACCTGGAAGAACAATATGCCACCCGTTTGTTTGAGCGAAAAGGACTTGCGATCGAACTAACAGAAGCTGGACGGATGTTATTTGAAAAAATTATTGAAGTAAAAGCCATTCAGGACCAGACAGAATTCGAATTATCTGCTATCAAAGACCTGCTCCAGGTAAAAGGAACACTTAAGTTAGGTGCCAGTACAACCGTAGCACTTTATATTCTACCTAAAGTTTTATCCGCTTTTCAATCCAGGTACCCACATATTGTCATTGACCTACTCAATAGAAATACTGAAATTGTATTACAGGCTTTGTTAAGCGGCGATATAAACCTTGGCATAGTAGAAGGAAGGTCAAAACGCACGCAGGTTAGTCACCGCCCTTTTATTACCGATAAAGTTGTAGCAGTATGCAGCAGAAAAAGTGCGATCGCAAAAAGAAAACAATACGAGATTGAAGAAATAAAAAATCTGCCCCTTGCTCTTAGAGAAGTTGGAAGCGGAACACTTTCCGCTTTGAGAGCATCGCTGGAGAAGAAAAAAATTAAGATGAACAACTTACAGGTAAAAGCCAGATTAGGCGGAACAGAAGCGCTTAAAAATTTTCTGATTGAATCTGACTTACTGGGTTTCCTGCCGCAACGCTCCGTATTAAAAGAATTGGAACAAGGCGAATTAGTGGAAATACATTTTAACGGATTACAGATTGAACGAAATTTCTATTTTATTGAACGCAAAGGCGAAAACAGTGAACTAAACAGAACACTGATTAAAATTGCCGAAAAAATCTATAACTTTTAGTTATAAGCAATAACCATATCTGATATATTAGGTTATAAATACTAAAGTAAGTTTGTGGCATGAAAACGAATCTGGAAAAACCTGTTAATATATCGGTACAGGTATTAGTCACACTCACTACATTCTTCTCTGCCTACCTCACCCCTGAAGCTAATGCCATGTACTCGGGTTTGAAAAAACTGGTTGAGAAAACCTATGCGCCAACTGATAGTAGCCTACCCATTATCATAAGCAGCAACCAAAGTTCCTGATAAGTTGCACTGATCTTCTGTATTTTGCAATATGTTTCTGTACACCGATCAGACAGGTCACACTATTGAATTATCTGCAGAGCCAAAGAGAATTGTTTCGCTGGTGCCATCCCAAACGGAGCTATTGTCCGACTTAGGACTTGAAGCCGAAGTAGTTGGTATCACTAAATTTTGCATCCACCCCAATACATGGTTTCGCAATAAGAACCGAATTGGTGGTACCAAAGATGTAAAACCAGAACGGGTAGCCGCGTTAAAGCCTGATCTGATTATTGCGAATAAGGAAGAGAATATAAAAGAACAGGTGGAAGCACTAAGAACAATTGCTCCTGTATGGACCAGCGATATCAATACCCTTGAAGATGCTTTTGAAATGATAGATCACCTGGGAAATATTACTTGCCGGACTGCTGCTGCCAATGATATTTTAGTAAAGACAAAAGAAGCATTTGCAACTCTGGAAAAAAAACCATTAAATAATAAAGGCAAAACCTGTTTGTACCTGATTTGGAAAGACCCCTACATGAGTGTTGGTTCAGATACTTTTATTCACGACATGTTAACCCGCTGTGGCTTCATCAATCTACTGGCCAATCAAAACAGGTATCCGACGATAACTGCTGAACAAATCAAAACATTATCACCGGAAATAATATTACTTTCCTCCGAACCCTACCCTTTTAAAGAAAAACATATTGCTGCTCTACAGGACCTTCTCCCCTCTACACTTATCACTTTGGTTGATGGGGAAATGTTTAGCTGGTACGGTAGCCGATTAATGCAGGCTCCTGCTTATTTCTGCGGTTTATCAGAAAGAATCAACAGTTCATCCACAGCAGCAAAAAGCTAACGGACGTTTGCGGCAAGTGAAGTATCTTGCCGCCGGTCGGATCGCAGATCGCAGATGTCTGATGTCTGATGTCTGATGTCGGATTTGGATTTGGATGGTGAATGGTAGGGTTTGTTTACTCACTACTCACTACTGACAATTGATTATTGACTATTCACTATTGACAATTCACAACAAAACAAGCACAACTATGAAAAAGTACAGGGCCGGCGTTTTATTCGGTGAAGAACTTGAAGCATTGTATAATGATGCGAAAGACAATCAATTTGCGTTACCTGCTGTTAACACTATTGGAACAAACACTATTAACGCAACACTGGAAACAGCAGCCAAGGTAAATTCTCCTGTGATCATACAATTCTCCAACGGAGGAGCACAATTTATTGCTGGTAAAGGAATGCCAAACGATAACCTCCAGGGTAATATCGCTGGTGGTATTTCAGGAGCATTACATATTCATAATGTTGCCAAATATTATGGCGTTCCGGTTGTACTGCATACCGACCATGCCGCCAAAAAATGGTTACCATGGGTAAGCGGATTAATCGATGCAGGAGAGCAGTTCTATAAAGAAAAAGGACAACCACTTTTTAGTTCTCATATGCTCGATCTTTCTGAAGAGCCAATTGAAGAAAACATCCACACTTCAGTAGAGTTTTACAAACGAATGGCCCCACTGGGAATGAGTATTGAAATTGAGCTGGGTGTTACAGGTGGTGAAGAAGATGGTGTTGATAACAGCGGCATAGAAAACGATAAACTTTATACGCAACCCCAGCACGTAGCTTATGCTTATACTGAATTAAGTAAAGTAGGCAAACTGTTCACCGTAGCCGCTGCTTTTGGTAACGTACACGGTGTTTATAGTCCGGGTAACGTAGAATTACGTCCTGAGATCCTGAATAATAGCCAGCTCTATATTGAGCAGGAACTGAAAACAGGTAAAAAACCGGTTTATTTCGTGTTCCACGGTGGTAGTGGCTCACCCCAGCACCAGATAAGGGAAGCGATCGGTTACGGTGCCATCAAAATGAACATCGATACCGACCTCCAATGGGCATTCTGGGAGGGTATTAAAGACTTCTACAAAAAGAATGAAGGATACCTTCAAGGACAGCTCGGCAATCCGGAAGGAGCCGAAAAACCCAATAAAAAATTCTATGATCCCCGTGTTTGGCTCCGCAAAGGCGAGGAAAACTTCGCTAAACGCCTGGAAGTTGCCTTTGAGGACCTGAATTGTATTAATAGGAACGCATAGCAGACCGAAAGTCGGAAAGTCCGGAAGACCGGAAGATGGATTAATTAAAACAGTCATCTTTCGGTCTTTCAGACTCATGGTCTTTCGGACTTTCCGACTTATATCCCTATCTTAGCCCCCCAATTATTGCCCGTTATGAAAAAAGAACGTGAAGAAGATTTTGAAGCAAATCTGACAGGTGAAGGAATGCAAGGTGAAGATGCAAGTAAACCCCGTTGGTTCAAACGTATCCGTAAGGGTATCCTCACTTCAACCGCCGATAAGAAAGAAACACCGGAAGGACTCTGGAATAAATGTCCGGAATGTAATTATATCTGCACCACTACGGAACTCAGCGAAAACCTGTATGTATGTCCAAAATGTAACCACCATCATAGGATCGGTAGTCAGGACTACTACGATTTTCTCTTCGATGAAGGTGTCTATACTGAACTGTTTGATCAGATCAGGAGTAAAGATGCATTGGGCTTTACCGATCTTAAGCCCTATCAGAAAAGATTAGATGAAATTCACGCCAAGACAGACCTCAAAGACTCTATGCGTGTTGCTACCGGAAAAGTTGATGGTGAAGGATTTGTGATTGCCTGTATGGATTTTGAATTCATCGGAGGATCGCTGGGTAGTGTAATGGGTGAAAAATTCAGTCGTGCAGTAGACTATTGCATCGAACATAAACTCCCCTACCTCGTTATCAGTAAAAGTGGTGGTGCCCGTATGATGGAAAGTGCATTTAGTCTGATGCAATTGGCCAAAACCAGTGGCAAGCTCTCACAACTGAGCGATGCAGGCTTACCCTATATTTCCTTACTCACCGACCCAACATTTGGGGGCATATCTGCCAGCTTTGGAATGCTGGGCGATTTAAACATCGCTGAACCCGGTGCCCTTATTGGATTTGCTGGTCCACGCGTAATTAAAGAAACCATTAAGAAAGATCTGCCTGAAGGCTTCCAGAGAAGTGAATTTCTGCTGGAGCATGGATTCCTCGATTTTATTGTTGACAGGAAACAACTAAAGCAAAAACTTGCCCAGTTGTCGATCCATTTCAGAAGCTAGCTTTTACCACCTTATTGTAACCCACTGCCATGGCAAAGGAAATGAATAACAGGCAGGCCTATTACAATTACTACATAGAAGATAAATATGTAGCTGGTATTGTATTGCTTGGAACGGAAGTGAAATCTATTCGCGATGGAAAAGTAAGTTTCAATGATGCTTTCTGTTTATTTGATGATGGCGAACTATGGGTTCGTGGATTATTCATAGCAGAATACTCACACGGCACAGCCAATAACCATATAGCAGTACACGACAGAAAACTGCTGATGCAAAAAAGAGAGCTCAAAAAAATTCAGGCCAAATTAAAAGAGAAAGGATATACTGTTGTTCCGCTTCGTGTTTTCCTCAATGAAAAAAACCTGGTGAAAGTAGAGATTGGTCTCGGCAAGGGTAAAAAACTACACGATAAGCGCGAAAGCATCAAAGACAGAGACGTACAAAAAGAGATTAAGCGGTTTCTTAAGTGATGTTTGAATTTTTGATCTTTGATCGTTGATTTAGCATTATTCCAAATCAAAGATCAAAGATCAAAAAATTCAAAGATTTATTACTTCGCGAGTTTCACTTTCAGGTTCTGATCCAATGCTTCAAGAAACTCTTCAGTGTACAGATAGTGTTCCCCGTGGTTTACTTTATTGCCATGGATACATACTGCAAGGTCTTTGGTCATTTTACCGCTTTCAACGGTTTCAATACAAACCTGTTCTAATGCCTGACAGAAATTAATCAGTTCCTGGTTACCATCCAGTTTACCACGGAATTCCAGACCTCTTGTCCATGCGAAGATCGAGGCAATTGGGTTTGTTGATGTTGGCTTACCCTTTTGGTGCTCACGGTAGTGACGTGTTACAGTACCATGTGCCGCTTCCGCTTCCATTACTTTACCATCCGGTGTAACCAGTGTTGAAGTCATAAGACCTAATGATCCAAAGCCTTGAGCAACAGTATCGCTCTGTACGTCACCATCATAGTTCTTACATGCCCATACAAAGTTACCATTCCATTTAAGTGCGCTGGCAACCATGTCATCAATTAAGCGGTGCTCATAGGTAATACCTGCTTCAGTGAACGCAGCTTTGAATTCATTCTGATAGATTTCTTCAAAAATATCTTTGAAACGACCATCGTATTTTTTCAGGATGGTGTTTTTGGTTGAAAGGTATAAAGGCCATTTTTTGCTCAGGGCCTGGTTGAAACATGCACGGGCAAAACCTTTGATACTTTCATCGGTATTATACATGGCCAAAGCAACACCATCTCCTTTAAAATTGAACACTTCAAATTCCTGAACTGTACCATCTTCCCCTTCAAATTTGATGGTTAGTTTTCCTTTCCCTTTGGTTACAAAATCAGTAGCACGGTACTGATCACCAAAAGCGTGACGACCAATACAGATGGGTGCTGTCCAGTTAGGAACCAGACGTGGTACATTTTTACAAACGATTGGCTCACGGAATACGGTACCATCTAAAATATTACGGATGGTTCCGTTAGGACTCTTCCACATTTGTTTCAGGCTGAATTCTTTCACCCGCTCTTCATCGGGTGTAATTGTGGCACATTTAATACCTACACCATATTGCTTAATCGCATTTGCCGCATCAATGGTTACCTGATCGTTGGTTTCGTCGCGGTATTCCATTCCAAGGTCATAATATTTAATATCTACTTCCAAATAAGGAAGGATCAATTTTTCTTTGATAAATTTCCAGATGATTCTTGTCATCTCGTCACCATCCAGTTCCACAACCGGATTTGCTACTTTGATTTTTTGCGACATATATTAGTTTTAAATGATAAACGGGGACAAAAGTAACGATTTCATGGCATTGCCCTTGAGCAAAAAATAGCAATTTCTCACAAATACCTCACTGCGAAAACGCTCTGTTCTTCCATACTGCATTGAGCCGATATGGGGTCTTTTCACCGCGGAGAACGGGAGGGAACGAAGGTTTCGCAGGGTGTTAAAAGAATAAATATGTAAGTATCCTATTTAGCGCACAAAGCGAGTTCAGTGATTTTCATTTAAACGTTTACGATAAGCACAGGTACTTGCAGGGCATGGCGCACGTCTTCTATTGTTTCTCCAAACAGGTAGTCTTTCAACCCGCTATGCCGGTGGGCACCCATTACTACCAGGTCTGCCTCGGATTCTTTCACCATTCTGATGATTTCCCTTACCCTGTTTTTATAGCCAAGTAAACCAGTTACCTGATAACCCTGCTGTTGTAATTGCTGGCAATAATGATCCAGTCTTTGCTGGTCGATCCTGGTCTCCTCGTCGTCACTGGCCGCCCCCAGGTATTTGGCAGATACACTTTCCACCACATGTATCAAGATCAGTTGAACCGATTTATTACCCTGAGCCAGCGCATGGGCTATTAATTTTTCATCTGCCAGGGTAAAATCAAGCGCTACGGCTATTTTGCGGATATGCCCTACAGAAAGATTTTTTAACTGGGCCCATTCACCATGCATAGCTGCGTGCTGTTTCTGTCTGCGTTTTTTGAAAAAGGGCAGGAAAGTCATGACGAGGAAAAGCCAGAAAAAAACAAGTATCAATACTGAAACCAATATTTTCAACCCCCACCCTCCTTCTGCAACATAAACCTGCATTACTTCTTCTGCAACCAGTTTTACATTTAGAAAAACCAACACTATAGCTACCAGCCATGCCGCTATTTTAACCCAGGGTTTAATAACAAAACTCCCCATGGTTTCTTTGTCGCTCACAAAATGAATCAGGGGTATAACTGCAAAACCCAATTGAAGACTCAGAATTACCTGGCTGAATACAAGGAGATCATCAACTTTTCCATCTCCATATATGCCTATTACCAACACGGCTGGTACAATGGCAATAACCCGGGTAAGCAAACGTCTGAGCCATGGGTTCAAACGTAAATGCAGGTAACCTTCCATTACAATTTGTCCGGCCAGCGTACCGGTAATTGTAGAACTTTGTCCGGCAGCAATCAAAGCCACCGCAAATAATATAGGTGCCAGTTCTGTACCCAATAGGGGTTGTAATAATTTATGCGCGTCTTCTATTCTTGCTACTTCCGTATTGCCTGTTTTGAAAAATACTGTTGCTGCAAGCACAAGTATGGCTGCATTCACAAAGAATGCTGCGTTTAATGCAACAAAGCTGTCGATAAAATTATATTTCAATGCACGTTTAATACTGTGCTGGTCTGCCCCGATTTTCCTTGTTTGTACCAAGGCAGAATGGAGATATAAATTATGGGGCATTACGGTTGCACCAATAATTCCAACCGCAATGTAGAGTGATTCGTTACCCAACATTGATGGAACAAACCCAGTAACTACTTCCTTTAAATCTGGCTTGGCAATAAGTATTTCAATGAGGAAAGAAAAACCGATGGTTGCTACCAGTGCAAGTATGAATGCCTCCATCTTTCTGATACCATAACGTTGTAATAAGAGGAAAAGAAAGGTATCCAACACTGTGATGGCCGTTCCCCATATCAATGGAAGTCCGGTAAGCAAATGAATACCGATTGCCATACCTACAACTTCTGCAAGATCCGTAGCTGCAATGGCTAATTCGGCCAGTATATATAAACAGAAATTAACCAATGGAGGATAGGTTTCGCGATTAGCCTGAGCCAAATCTCTTCTCCTTACTATGCCCAGTCTGGCACTCAGACTTTGCAGCAATAATGCCATTAGGTTACTCATTAGCAATACCCAGATAAGTTGATATCCAAACTTGGCCCCTCCCTGCAAATCGGTTGCCCAGTTACCCGGATCCATATAGCCAACACTAACCAGGTATGCCGGTCCGAGGTAGGCCAATATTCTCCGCCATCCTTTTCTGGGAATAGTGGTATCAACCGAAGCATGTACTTCACTCAATGAAAGGTGTTCGTCTTTATGCTGGTTCATCTTAAACAGTTTTTACAAATAATACGGCTGCTAAATCGCGGCTAATGGTTACCATAGGTTGATTCTTTATTTTCAGTTCAATGGAACCATCGAATTCAAATATTTTTTTTACTTCGAGCCTGGTACCCATTTGCAGGCCTTTGTGTTTTAGCACTTCGAGTAATTCTGATGACTGGCTACCAACTGCCGTAATTTCTACAAGCTTATGTTCACAAATACCAGATAATGGCTCATGCTGTTGTAAAGCCAAACGGCCACGACTATCCGGTATCGGATCGCCATGCGGATCGAATTTTGGATAACCAAGAAAAGCATCAAGTTTATCAATCAGTTTACTGCTGGTGATATGTTCTAATTCTTCTGCTACTTCATGTACTTCATCCCAACCAAACTGAAGTTTATCTACCAGAAAATATTCCCACAAACGATGCTTACGAATAATACCCAATGCCACTTTTCTCCCTTCACTACTCAGCTTAACACCATGATATGGTTCGTAACTGATGATTCGTTTGGTTTTTAATTTTTTCAACATATCAGTTACAGAAGCCGGCCTTGTCTGCAGCTCAGCAGATAAAGCATTGGTTGATACCAGCTCCTCGTCTTGCTGCAGGTGATAGACCGCCTTGATATAATTTTCTTCTGCTATTGAAAAAGTCATGTACCTAAATTTATTTTTAGACAAACCTAAAAAATAAAAAGATAATATCCAAGATAATGTCCGAAAACCCTATTTTTATTGCAAATTCTGCTCATGAAGCCCTGGTTTTCTGCATTACTTCTGTTATTCCTTTTGGCCTGTAAGGAACAGAAAATTGATTTTTCAGGAGATGTCCCCCTGAAAGCAGAAGACTTTCTCACTGCCTTTCCCAAAATAACCGGCACTTACCTGATTGCTGATTCGAATATTACCCGCAAAGCCGACACAACCCGTATTGGCTACAAGGCATTAAGTCAATTTGTGCCGGATAGTGTTATTATAGATTATATTGGCAAAGACAAAAAAGCCATAATAAAACCGGTAGGTATCATTGAAAAAGAGAAAGAAAATTATCTCTTGCTAAACTTTACCAGACAGAAAAAAACAACCTGTGTGGTTGTGGTAACAGATAAAAAATTAAAATACCTCGCAGCCAAAGAATTACTGACCAATCAGCAGTCTGGCGGTTATTATCGATTTGTGTCGATCAATAAAGAACCTACATTCATGATTAACAGGGAGAAGAGTTCTCCTGATAATACTTTAAAATTTACCAGATCAGGATGGGTATATAACGATGCAGGTATCTTTATGCTGGTAGTTACGGATAGTAATGAAGATCCGGAAAAAACGGCGGTAATAAATCCGATAGACACGTTACCCAGAATGAACAAACTTAGTGGGGAATATGTGGTGAATGAAAAAAACTATCTTTCTGTAAGAGATGGTAAGGATGCGAACCACTATCTTTTCTTTCTCCATTTTGAAAAAGACAGAGGAAGCTGTGTGGGTGAATTAAAAGGGATCTTTAAAGTAAATAATACGGGTAATGCCCAGTTCACAGAAAATGGGGATCCATGTATTATTGATTTTAAGTTTTCCGGAAATTATGTAACGGTAAAAGAACAAGGAAGCTGCGGAAACCATCGCGGTATCAAATGTTTTTTTGATGATACTTATCGCAAGAAAAGAGAGCCCAAAGTGAAGAAGAAAAAGTCGGGCGCCAAATAAACATTGCGACACATACAGAAAAAATGCTTTCCGAAAACGTTTGCAAACGCTTTCCTGCATTGAATCCTAACGATTGTTTGTTGAAAAAAGATTTCTTTGCAACGTATTTAAATCGGTTGCGGGGAATTTCTAACTGATTACCCACATAACAATGTGTAAGAAATACATTTTATTGAAATACCCCTATATTGCAAGCGCTATTTGATCACCAAACGAGCATTTATGAATTTTAGAAACTATCATGTCCCCTATCAGATTAATGAGCAGTACAGTAAGAAAGCGGCTTATTTTTCCATGGAATTTGCAATTCATCAACCTTTAAAAATATACAGTGGTGGCTTAGGATTTCTGGCTGGTTCACACTTACGCAGTGCTTATGAACTTCGTCAGAATATGATCGGTATTGGTATCCTGTGGAAGCATGGTTATTACGACCAGGCGAGAAACCAGGACCAAACCTTACAGGTAACTTTTATGGAAAAGATTTACAGCTTCCTGGAAGATACCGGTATTAAGTTTCAGATATTGATACATGATCATCCGGTATGGGTAAAAGCATTTTACCTTAACCCTGAAACTTTCAACAGTGCTCCTTTATTTCTCTTGAGCACTGATTTACCTGAGAACGATTATGTATCGCAAACCATTACACATCGTTTATACGATGCCAATGTAGCCACAAAGGTTGCACAGTTCATCTTACTCGGTGTTGGGGGTGCTAAGCTGATTGATGAATTAGGTTTTAATCCTGATGTGTACCATTTGAATGAAGCACACGGTATTTCCGCTGCATTCTATCTCCTGAATAAATTCAAGAGTGTTGAAAAAGTAAAAGAACACCTTGTATTTACTACCCACACACCAGAAGAAGCGGGTAATGAAAAACACGATATTTACCTCTGTCATAAAATGAGTTATTTCTGCGGACTTTCCATTGATGAAGTGCGTAAGATAACAGGTATCAAAGACGATCAATTTAACCATTCACTGGCTGCATTACGTTTTGCCAGAAAAGCCAACGGGGTTTCTGCATTACATGGCCATGTAAGCCGCGAAATGTGGAAGAACCAGGAAGGTATTTGTCCCATCACTTCCATCACCAACGCACAAAACTGGCGTTATTGGGCCGATAAACAAATGTATCGTGCAATGGAAGAAGGCAACGATTATAGTTTCGATGACCGCAAGAAATACCTTAAGAAAAGAGCTTTTGAAATAGTTGCCGATCAAACAGGTAAAGTATTCGATCCGAATGTACTAACCATTGTTTGGGCAAGAAGGTTTGCTGGCTATAAAAGAGCAGATATGCTTACCTATGATATGGAGCGCTTCGAAAAAATGCTGAATGACACCAAACGTCCGGTTCAGATTATTTGGGCAGGGAAACCATATCCGGTAGACTACCCGGCTATTTCTCAGTTTAACAATCTTGTGCACCTGAGCAAGAACTATAAAAATGTAGCGGTATTGATTGGTTACGAATTAGGACTCAGCAAGCGACTTAAACAAGCTGCAGATGTTTGGTTGAATAATCCACGTGTTCCACGCGAAGCATCTGGAACCAGTGGTATGACAGCCGCCATGAACGGAGCTGTTAACTTCTCTACCGATGATGGATGGATCCCTGAATTCATTAACCATGGCAATAATGGCTTTGTTGTACCTAAAGCAGATTACGCTAACATGACTGTTCACGACCAGGATGAATATGATCTGAATAAAGCTTATGAAATTTTAGAACAACAGATCATCCCGATGTACTACGACAACTTTGACACCTGGAGACAAATTACCAAGAATGGTATGCGTGATGTTCGCTTCCAGTTCGACAGTAACCGGATGGCGCATGAATATTATGAGATCATGTATAAATGATTGAAAAGTCAAAAGTCAAAAGTCAAAAGTCAAAAGCGGAAGTACTCACTTTTTGACTTTTGAATTTTGACTTTTGAATTTTGATTTACCTTTGCTATTCAACCAAAAGTTACCATGCGTAACAAAATAGCCGTAGCCATTACAGGAGCCAGTGGTTCTGTATATGCAAAATTATTGCTCGATAAACTTGTTTCTCTCCGCGATCAGTATGAGGAAGTTGGCATTGTAATGAGTAAAAATGCCAAAGAGGTCTGGAGAACAGAGTTGGGTAATGAAGATTACAGCAACTATCCTTTCCGATATTTCGAGAAATACGATTTTAATGCGCCTTTTGCCTCAGGTTCGGCCAAGTACAATACGATGATTGTCGCCCCCTGTAGTATGGGCACTTTGGGCCGCATAGCTGCCGGTGTTAGCGATGATCTTGTTACCCGTGCCGCAGACGTAATACTGAAAGAAAGAAGAAAGCTGATTCTAATGGTGCGCGAAACACCTTATAACCTTATCCATATTAAGAATATGGAAACCGTAACACTGGCAGGCGGTATTATTTGCCCCGCCACACCCTCCTTCTACAGTCGCCCCCAAACCATCGAAGAAGCAGCCGCCACGGTAGTCGACAGAATACTAGATATCGCAGGCCTCGAGCAACATTCTTACAGATGGGGGAATAGTGAGCAGTGAGCAGTGAGCAGTGAGTAACAACTTTGCAGTTTCCCATATTGTGCACTTCCCCAAAAAATCAGACATCAGACATCAGACATCAGACATCAGACATCAGCCATCCAACATCTGACATCTGACATCTGAAATCCGACATCAGCCATCAGCCATCAACCATCCAAAAAAAGGCCCTGCCTTCCAGCAGAGCCTCTATAATTGAGTACTTACCCTTCTTTATACATTGGCGTTTTCGCCTTCTTCTACCCTTTTCTGAAAATCGAATTTCAGCTTGCCAGATTCTTTATCCAGATCGGCAATTAATACATCTCCTTGTTTGATATTCATATTCAGGATTTCTTCAGCCAAAGGATCTTCCAGGTATTTCTGAATGGCCCTGTGCAATGGTCTTGCACCGAATTGAGAATCATATCCTTTTTCAGAAATGAATTCTTTGGCAGCGGCCGTTAATTCGAGCGAGAAACCAAGGTTCTGAAGGCGTTTTGATACACCTTTCATCAGGATATCAATGATATTGAAGATATTTTCCTGGTTCAATGAATTAAACACTACTACATCATCAATACGGTTCAGGAATTCAGGTGAGAAAGTACGCTTCAGTGCTTTTTCAATTACTGCCTTATTATTCTCTTCTGCATTCTGAATACGTGTTGCGGTAGCAAAGCCAACACCATCACCGAATTCTTTCAACTGACGCACGCCAATATTTGAGGTCATAATGATCATGGTATTTTTAAAATCCACTTTTCTACCAAGTCCATCTGTTAACTGACCATCATCTAATACCTGCAATAAAATATTATAAATATCCGGGTGTGCTTTTTCAATTTCATCCAGCAGGATCACGCAATAAGGCTTACGTCTTACTTTTTCTGTAAGCTGACCACCTTCTTCATAACCAACATAGCCCGGAGGTGCACCAATTAAACGGCTTACCGTAAATTTCTCCATGTATTCACTCATGTCAATGCGAATAAGTGAATCTTCTGAATCGAACATATAACGGGCGAGTGAGCGCGCAAGTTCTGTTTTACCAACACCTGTTGGACCAAGGAAAATGAATGTACCGATTGGTTTTTTAGGATCTTTCAACCCTACGCGGTTACGCTGAATAGCTTTCACCACTTTCTGAATAGCTTCGTCTTGTCCGATCACCATGCCTTTCATGTCTTCGCTCATCCTGCGAAGTTTTTCGGTTTCAGCTTGTACCATACGCTTAACAGGAATACCTGTCATCATACTCACAACTTCAGCTATATGTTCTTCTGTAATTGGGTAACGCTTGTGTTTGCTTTCTTCTTCCCACTGATTTTTAGCTTTTTCCAGCTCTTCTCCTAATCTCTTTTCTGTATCGCGCAATGCTGCTGCTTCTTCGAAACGCTGGCTCTTAACTACTTTATTCTTTTCGTTTTTAATATCCTCTATTTTTTTCTCGAGCTCAACGATCTCTTCTGGCACATTGATGTTTTTCAAGTGTACCCTTGCACCTACTTCATCCAATACATCAATAGCTTTATCTGGTAAAAGACGATCGGTCATATAACGATCACTCAGTTTTACGCATGCATCGATTGCATCATCACCATAACTTACGTTATGGAAGTCTTCGTATTTCGATTTGATATTATTAAGGATGGTAATGGTATCTTCCACACTTGGTGGCTCAACAATTACTTTCTGGAAACGTCTGTCGAGTGCGCCATCTTTCTCAATGTACATGCGGTATTCATCAAGCGTTGAAGCACCGATACATTGCAATTCTCCCCTGGCCAAAGCAGGTTTAAATATATTGGAAGCATCTAAAGAGCCACTGGCTCCACCTGCTCCCACAATAGTATGTATCTCATCAATGAACAGGATAACATCTCTGTTTTTCTCCAGTTCATTCATAATGGCTTTCATTCTTTCTTCAAACTGACCGCGGTATTTTGTACCGGCAACCAATGCGGCGAGATCGAGTGAGATAACTCTTTTATCAAACAATACCCTGCTCACTTTGCGTTGAACAATGCGAAGGGCCAAACCTTCAACGATGGCCGTTTTACCAACACCAGGTTCTCCAATTAAAATCGGGTTGTTCTTTTTACGGCGACTTAAAATCTGACTTACTCTTTCAATTTCTTCTTCACGACCAACAATTGGGTCAAGTGAACCAGATTCTGCCAATTTGGTAATATCTCTGCCAAAATTGTCTAGGACAGGTGTTTTGCTTTTTGCATTTGCACCAGCTTTACCCCCGGCTTTTGGTTGCTGATAACCAGAAGATCTTTTTTCTTCATCATACTCATCATCACCTTCATCGAACTCTGCTTTTGGACTCGGATTGGTTGATTCTACCATACCTAATTCATTGCGGAACATGTCGTAATCAATATCGAACTGGTTCAATATCTGTGTGGCAATATTCTCTTTATTCTTAAGTATGCTGAGCATCAGGTGCTCTGTTTCTACCAATGGGCTTTTCAGTGCCTTTGCTTCCAATACGGTAACCCTTATTACTTTTTCGGCCTGTTTGGTAAGGGGTAAGCTATTGATATTGGCAATATTTTTCCCCGTCTTGTCTTTTACTGCAAGTTCTACCTCTTTACGTAATTCGTAAAGGTCTACATTAAGCTGTTTTAACACTTTGATAGCGGTATTCTCGCCATCCCTGATCAAACCCAATAACAGGTGTTCTGTGCCTATGAAGTCGTTTCCGAGCCGCAAAGCCTCTTCCCTGCTGAAAGAGATGATCTCTTTAACCTGTGCTGAAAAATTATTATCCATAACCTAAATTGGATTTATACAATTATAACGAATATTTTTGAGCGAAGTTGTGCATCAGTTATGCACAGTTGTTAACCTAACCTCACGGAAATGGAAGTCAAAATTGATACCAAAGAGAAATTCACCGTTGTAACACCAGTTGTACCCCATATTTCTGCCAATATAGCAGCAAATTTGGCCGAAACCTGTACAAGCTATCTCGATCAGCCGGTAAAAAACATCATCCTCAACCTCGAGCCGGTAACGGAGATAGATCCGGAAGCCGCCAATAGCATTGCAGCATTACAGCAGCGTTTTTATGAACAAAACGCATCTTTTGTCATCTGCAACCTCAAAGAACCCCTTGAAGCCGTTTTTGAAAAAGAAGAACTACTCGATTTCCTAAACCTCACCCCCACCGAAAGTGAAGCCTGGGATATAGTGCAGATGGAAGAAATTGAAAGAGAACTATTGGATGGAGATGAGATGGAGTTTAGTGATGTTAATCAATAATAGAATGTCAGATATCAGATGTCAGATGGCAGATATAAATGGGTTATGTCTGATTTGATATTTTATATCTGACATCTGCCATCTGACATCCATAAATCTCTTACTTGTGTTTTCCAAAGACTACTACCATATCCTTAAAATTCCTTCCTCTGCTTCGGCGGATGAAATCAGAAAGGCATATCGGCATCTTGCTCTTTTGTTGCACCCGGATAAAAATTCATCGCCGGGGGCGTCAGAGGCTTTTATAGACATTATAGAAGCGTATGAAATATTGGGAAATCCTGCTTCAAGAAAAAAATACGACCGCTCAAGAAATATACCGACGAATCAGCATAATCCTATAGCTAAAACACCTGAAGATATTTATAGCATGATTCAAACGCTTGGCACAAGACTACAGGCGTTGAATCCTGACAGAATAAATCGTGATAAACTTGCGGCCGATATTGATGCAATTTTATCCGTGTACCATATTCAGCTTCTTGAAAAATTTCAGAATGAACAATACAATACATTAATAACAGCAAAACTTCTTGAATGCTTTATTCATCTGGAAAAAGAGGATTATTTACTTTTTACAGCAAGACTAAGTAACATAAAAGGACTTACCCAAACTATAATAGATAGTATTGCTTCGGGCCGCAAAAATTATTTACGAAATTATTACTGGCATCGCTACAAAATATGGCTGGCATTGCTTATCGCTGTAATATTTTGCGCTTTGCTATATATCAAGGGGCCTTCCTTATAAAATAATTTCTGTAAAAATCAATTCCCCTTTTGTACCAATTCCTTGAATGGTTACTTTTTTGTTTTTCCCGAAATCGTTGTTATAGAACTGAAGACGATACTGTCCATCTTTGCCCGGCTTCACAAACCCGTTCCAATAGAGAGTCTCTCGCGAGTCTAATGCATCTTCCGGCTGTTTTTCTCTTGTGTACAAGGGTGAATAAAAGGACCTTACCAATGAATAGCCGGTTCTTTGAACAGAAGAAAAACTTTTATCGTAAATATTTTTTGCGTTTACCGCTCCCTTCTTTGTGTAAATAGCAATAGCCGGACCAGAAGCTCCCAGTGCTGTTCCTTCCGCTGCATATACTTTGATGAGTGCAACATCATTTACATTGATGGTTGATATCACATCCATTGATACATTCATTTCATTGAGGAAATAAGTCACGCCATTTCTTTCAATCATCATGGTGCCGAAATCGTCTTCTCCACTACCTGTTGCATTGAGGTAGGATGTATTGTTATTTTCACTTAATGCGTCCAGCCCCTGAAAGCGATTAAAGCGAACGACAGGATTAATCATATCTCCTGTAACACTAATGCCAGGTACAGAGCGTTGAATGATCTGCCAGATAGAAGTTGCAAAGGAAGTTTCACCCGGGTCAATAGATCTTCCCAATTTAAAAATATCAGAAGCATATTCAAGGTTAAGCGAATCAGTTTTTGAAATTTTTCTTCTTACTCCTTTGACTGTCACGTTGCCAAGGTAGACACCTGCCGTAGTATCAATGCCCTTTAGTTTGCCATAAAGAAATGCGGCCAACCCACTGGCATTTGCATTTAGGGAAATCGTATCAAGATTCATGGATGGCTTATAGCCAGACTGTTTCAAGGAATCGATATAGGAAGGATTCAAGGCCACATCAACAATAAAAGTTTCTTTTTTCTTATTGGTACCCTGGTAGTAAAAAGTGGCTTTCTTCTGGAAGGAAAGTCCATCAAGCAAAAACTCACCCTTATCCGTCAACATTGCTGAAGCCATGATGGTGGTGGAGTCGTCTGTTTTGATGATAAAGGAAACATGTCCTTCTGTAACAACCGTATTCCGGTCAGATTTTTTAACTACTCCTCCGATTGTTAAAGATGATTCAACCGGATATTTAAGTGCCATGGGTTGATCCTCTACTAATTGTTTCCATTCAAATCTTCTCCAGCCCTGTGTCATCATCAGCAGATCAAGGTGTTCAAGTCTTTCCTTTGATTTATCTTTAAAATAATAAGCCGGCTCATGTATATACCCTTTGATATCCGTACTTAATAAGGAGGATGAAACAATATTATCTGGTGTTCTGAGGCTTGTATCTGCGGTTACATCGGTCACTGCAATAGCAACATTAGGTATGTTAACGTTTTTCAGGTCTATCAGGTATTCATTTTTACTCCTGGGTTTTGCAGAACCAGTAATTGCCTTTACAGTGGGTTGAATAATAGAATGGTTGGCGATAAAAGCAATTCTTTCGGCCAGTGGTAGTCCATTCTCACCAAAAGCGGTTAGTTGAATAATCCCTGCTGGAAGGTTCTTTTTAGCGATTGGCAAGGCCGTTAATCCTTCTTCAAAATTCAGGTCGGCCATGGCAATCATTTGCCCATTCATTTGGGCAACTAATTTTATTTTATTGAAGGCTTCTTTGTTTTTTTCACCCCTGAAAATTAGTGCGGTTAATCGGTTGGCGTTACCATTTTCAATCCGGATAGCGATACCTTCCTGAGATGCAAGTGGTAATTGAAAATCCATGCTGGAACCATTAGAAAAAGGAATATTCAATTTATACTTTGCATCAGGTTTTACTTCCAGTTCAAACGATCCCATTCCGGCGTGTACTGTTTTCACTACTGAAACTTCTTTGCCATCCTGATCAATCAGTTTACCGGTTACCTGCTGTGGATTTCCCTGCTGGTCTGTAACAAGGAATGCAATGCGGTTATTAATCCCTTCAATCAGGTTTCCTCCTTCGGGAAAAAACTGACAGATTAATGAGGGTCGCGATGTTTCTCTTTTTTTCGTCAGGTAATCAGCGCCATACACATAAACTTGCTTCTGGAAAATAAAACCCGGGAAATTAAGCATCCATAATGTATATGCATTGATGGTATAGTTGCCGGAAAGCAGGTTAGCATCCAGTTCAAAATCTGCAGGTGTACTACTAAGTGAATCAAGTTTGTACATTTTTTTTAGTACCACTTTCCCCTGTTCATTCACGAGATCGATATAGAGGATATTACTGAGAAAGCTGGGAACAGCATCCAGTGTACACCAGGCTTTCATCCAAATGGTTTCTCCCGAGAGGTAACTGTCTTTATCTGTTTGTACAAATACCTTTTCCTGCGGGTAATTTGCCCGGAATTTTTGCAAGGCAGAATCGGGACTAAGTTTGGTTAAGTTACTTGCTGTTTGAGCCTGCAGGCCACACATAAAGGCCAGGAAGAAGAACAGGGATACCAGGTTTTTCATGTTTAGTTCAGTAGGTGAAAAAAAAGCCCCGCAAAAAATTTAGCGGGGCTTTACTTCTGTAAATATACAAAATTTATCTGTTATAAAGAAGTGAAACTCTTGCATTTCTAGGACTTGCCGCTCCGCTATATCCAGACGCAAATACGGTCATAGATCTTTGGTTGGGTACAGTCATAGAATAGGTAGCCAATGCAGTAGTTGTTGATGCCGCACCTGCAGGTCTAATGGCCCATGCTGCCGAAGTACCAGTAACCTGAATGGTAAACTCTGGACTGGTTCCTTTGTACGCAATGTTAGAAGCTACTTTAACAGTTCCGTTATACAGATCAAGTGCAGTTTGATTAGGCAGGAGGTTTACGAATTTAAACCTTGAATAACCTGAATCAGGCAAAGTGATATTGTCTGTTACCACAACACCAGTTGCATTTGCACCTGTATCGGTTAAGTGGATAGTATAGTTGCTACCGAAAAATATTGCATTGCTTGCAAAACTTTTGGAGAACAATACAACTGAATCTTCTGAACTACCAGCTTTTGGTCTGGAAACTACCAGATCAATTTGTTTAGGATCCAATGCCAGGTAATCAGGATTGCTTGATCCGCCGGTATTTAATCCACCACCTGGAAATGGATAAGGGAAAGTAAGTGTGGTACTAACCCTGGTACCATTGATTTTTAACTGCGCATTTGAGTTAACGGTAAAAGCCATTGCATAGTTGATTTTTACAAATGCTTTTCCATCAATGGATACAGTTTCCAATTCCCGTTGGATATTTTTCTCACAGGACATCAACCCTACGGCTGCGATAATCGCTATGATTGGTATGATAATCTTTTTCATGTGTGTATCTTTTATTGATTTGGGTCACATGGAATTCGCCGATAAATTTTACTGATACGATCAATACTTATTATGGCTCATTTCATTATTAACAATTTATAGATTGTCGTTAAGGTTTACTAAACCACATTTCATAAGTATGGTAATCTGTTTTATCACCGCCGAATTTGCGCAGTTCATCCAGGTTCCAAACATATTCAGAGTTATATCTTGGTCTTACGCGCTGAACAGGGTTACCCAGATTCACTGCAGCGTAAGTAGGCATTTGAAATGTTTTGAAAACCTGATCATTGGTTGCAGGATCGAGGTCAGTATAATGGAACCTTCTCAGATCAACCCATGTTTCAACCCAGTTCCAGCACCAACCAGCAATATATTTCTGCAGCATGATGTCTGTCATAGTAAGTAAACCTGAAGTTTGCTTAACATTACGTGAAGCCAGGTAATTATTACGTTGTGTTGCTGAAATCTGGTTGCCATTAAAGATATTGGCAGCACCTCTGAAACTGCTGTAGTTTCTGTTGATGAAATCAAAGTGTGCATTAATACCAGCCAGGTAAGCCGCATGTGCTCCAGCCAGGTTATTTTTCCTGAATTCAGCTTCTGCTTTGATGAAGTTAATTTCAGCGAAAGTCATTATAGGCATTACAGCTTTATTCTTGAACAGGTATTTACCATTATCCAGGAAAGTAGCCGCTGAAGGGTTACCAATGGTACTATCGGCCCATAATACTGGTACTCTTTTTCTAAAGTTTGCACCAGAAGTAGATGCACTCAAAGGATCACCAGTACCTGGGTTTACACCGCGGTAACCGCCATTGTTTGTACCTGATGTATCCGCAGAAGCAGAAATCATATGAGGCATACGAGGATCCCTGTTTTCAGCCCAGGTATTTCCGGCCAGTGCTGTTCCATCAAGTAAACGAACGATAAAGTTACTTTGTCTGAATGAAGAAAGGTTATCACGATAAGGACCAAAGAAATTGGCATCATCGTTTTTACTTGCATCGAAAGGAATAACAAAATCGTCGTTGATAGAAGTTAATGCGTTATTGCAGAATTTGATTACAGAATCAGCATTATAGCTTGCCTTATTTGACAGGTGATTGTAGTTACGGGCAAGGATACCGTAAACAAATCTTTTCCATTTGGTAACATCTCCACCGTAAGAATAATCACTCAGGCTAAGTGTATTGGTTGATTTAACAGCTTCTGCCATTTCAAGGTACTTGATGGCAACACGGCATAATGAATCAACACCTTTGTAAACGATATCCTGAGTGTCGTACTTGAAATAGTAAGTATTCTCTTTAAATGCTTCTCTGAAGATGATCTCGCCATGATAATCAGTAGCAGTCTGGAACATATACGCTTTCAGCGCCATAGCAGCACCTACATAATCGTATTTTTTGTCCCTGTCTGCAGAGGTAATAATATAGTCCAGATTTTTACCCAGTCCATAATAAGTCTGACGCCAGATATCACCGGAAGCATCGCTGTTGGCAACATAGCTATGTGTGTCCCATACGTCGTTGTTATTATTGTTAAGGGTAAGCCAGTTTTGGATGTACTTTCCTACATAGCGTGCATCGTATTGTATACCACGGGGTACCGCAGCCAGCATAGCTGGAAAAACAGATGCTACTGAAGGAGCCTGAGTTGTATCAGGATCGGAATTTATGTTCAGGTATTTCTTACAACCTGATGATGCAATCAGCACGGTTAATAAGAAACCAGCGATATATATTCTTTGTTTCATAATTAATTATTTATCAGGTTTAGAATTGAACTTTTAAACCAACGTTAATACCACGTGGAGTAGCAACAGAACCGAAATCAATACCCTGTCCACCGAAACCACGTGCATTACCTGCATTGATACCATTTACATTCGGGTCAACACCTGAATAGTTGGTAATCATGAACAGGTCTGTACCAGTAATAAACACTGAAGCTTGTTTGAATACTTTCTGACGCTTCAGGATAGAAGCTGGTAATCTGTAAGCCAATGTAAGGTCTCTCATCCTGATCCAGTTAACATTCTCTATGAATTCTGCTTCAGGCAATGTAGATACAGATGCAGAAGAAGAATAGAAATCGTTTCTCAGGAATGGCGTTACAGCAATGGTGTTATAAGTTGGGTTAGCCGTATTTTCTAATCCATCAGCCAGCACACCTCTGATAACTCTTGGCGTTTCGCGATCAAGTGTATTTACACTTGTACCCTGTGTACGCATCATCATTTCATTGGCATTGAATACATCACCTCCCTTACGGATATCGAGGTTGAAGCTTAACTGCCATGATTCACCAAATGATAGCTGGTTAATCAAACCAATTTTGAAATCTGGGTTTCTGTCACCAATCGGAGCAAAGTTAGCCTGGATCAAAGGCAAACCAGTAGTTGGAGAGATCAGGATATCACCTCTGCTATTTTTACGGTAAGTACTACCAGAAATATTTGCGAGTGATGTTCCTACAGATACCTGAGAACGTGCGTTACCATATAACCATGTATCAGAATCATAGTACGCTGGTAAGTCAGCAGGCATTTTTTCAACAATAACCCTGCTCTTATCAAAGTTCACTGTTACATCCCAGGTCAATTTGTTGGTACGAACTGGTGTTGCTTTCAACTGAACTTCCCAGCCTTTAGCAGACAATTCACCACCATTGATATATTTAAGTACGAATCCGGTACCATAACTCAAACGGTTTGATACGATTTGTTTGGTTACTTTATTATTGAAATAAGCAACGTCGACAGTGATTCTCTTATTAAGGAAATTTAATTCAGCACCTACTTCAAAGTTTTTAGACAGCTCAGGCTGCAGATCGAAGTTGTTACCAAATACACCCAGTGCATAACCACCACCGGTAGTTATCTGGCTACCGAAGCTATAGTCAATTACATAAGGCACATAAGGTGCTTTACCACTCGTTGCATAGGAAGCTCTCAACTTACCGTAGTCTAACCATTCCATTTTTTTGAACACTGGAAGATCAGAAAAGATAAAGCTTGAAGAGAGTGAACCATAGCTAAAGAATGGCTGCTTATCATTGAATTTAGAAGTCAGGGTAGAAACACCTTCTCTTGTTGCAGATGCAGTAACGAAGAAAATGTTTTTAAATCCAAATGTATAGTTGCTGAAGAACCTTACTTTACGAACCTGCTCACGGGTAAGTCTTGCATCCCTTGAAAGCGGATCGGTATTGTTGATAGAAACGAAATCAGGCTCATAGAAGCGTTCGCCTCTTTGTGCTGTGATAGAGCGTTTAGCATCTTCAATATATGCACCGAATGTTAAGCTATTAGAGAATTTCTTCGCAATAGTTTTGGTGAAAGTAGTTCTGAAAGTACCGTTGATATTTCTGAAGTTCTGCTGATAAGTACTCAAATAACCTCTGGTAATATAACCCCATCTTGAATAAGGGTGTGTTACGAACATACCATCCGTTGCATATTGATCCAGACCTACGATCCAGTTCATGTTCCACCATTTGGCAGCGTTATACGCAAGGTTGATATTACCGGTGATACGATCGTTCTTATCGTTCGATTTGTTTTTGTTAACATCCCAGAAAGGGTTATCCGCTTCGCCAGACAAATTACCATTCAGGTTATTTCTCAAAGGCTTTCTGGTTCCGTCTGCATTGATATAATTTCTGATATCGTCTTCAACGGGCCAGTTGATGATATTAGGATAATAAGAGTTCAGACCTTTTGGAGCTTTATCATTATTGGTAATGGTGTACATCCAGCTTGAACTCATCGTTACTTTTTTACCCAGTTTGGCAGAACCTGTAAGACGGAAGTTCATACGCTCATAACTGGTATTAGGCACGATACCTTCCTGCTTCAGGTAACCAGCAGAGAAACGGTAAGTTGCATCAGCGGTACCAGCTTCAACACTTACATTATGTTGTTGTGTTTTAGCTGTTCTGAAGAAATTACGGAGGTTATCATAAATTTTAGTTCCGTTGGCGTATTTAGGTCCAAACATGCGGAAACCATAAGTAGCATAAGCATTCGGATCATACAATCCGGCAAGACCACGGCTATAAGTAGTTTGGATTTGAGGGAAGCGATATACTTTATCCCAACGGAAAGAGTTATCGTAGCTTACCCTTGTACGGCCGGCAGTTCCTTTACGTGTAGTAATGATGATCGCACCAGAAGTACCATCAGAACCATAAAGAGCTGTTGCTTCTGGTCCTTTCAGGATAGTGATGTTTTCAATATCTTCAGGGTTTAAGTCAGCGATACGGTTGGTATAGTCGCTGTTTCTGTTACCCATTGCAATACCACTTGGGTTAGATGCAGCAGGTAAAGCTTCCTGGTTAAGAGAGTTATTATCTAAAGGAACACCATCCACTACAAACAATGGTTGGTTATTACCTGCAATTGAGGCACCTCCACGAAGTACAACCTGTGCACTCGCACCAGGCAAACCTGATGTAGAAGTTACCGCTAAACCAGGTACACGACCTGCAAGTGAGTTGAGGAAGTTTTCTCTTCTGGTCTGGGCAACATCATCACCCTTAACAACAGGAGCCTGATAGGCAAGTTCCCTTTTGTTTCTTTGTTGACCATAAGCGGTTACCACAACATTACCCAGCTCTTTGTCGCTGGTTACCATTTTAACACTGATGGTTTTTTCATCAGCAACAGTCATGGTAATGGAGGCATAACCCACATAAGCGAAAGTGATACGTTGACCTTTTTCAGCCGTAATTGAATAATAACCGGCTGTGTTGGTCTGCGTTCTTTTGTTGGTGTTAGCGTTGGTTACAGTAACACCTACCAGTGGCGTTCCATCCTCATCTGCCAGTACCGTACCCGATACAGTAGACTGGGCCTGACTAAAGGCTGGCAGCGAGGAGATGAAAAACAGCATTAAAGCCATTCTCATAACAGTTAGACATTTTCTCATTTTGGTATGTTTTCGATTTTAGGTGTAAGGAGTTCTTCCTTAATCCATGACAGACAATCAAATCCCGCAAAACAATGCACCGAATTGGTTTTTTAATGCTGCAAAAAGCTGCAAAAATCAAGTCGATTTATCGAAAAGCGGAATAATAAAGCAATGTTAAAGTTTACGGTGCATATTAACGAATATATTTGAGGATAATTTTTTACACATTTTGCGGGTAATACGTGAATTTCCGCAAAAACCTGCATTTTTACCCATAAATAGCAGGTTTTCGTCGGTTTTTGTTCAAAATCTGTAAATCTTCGTAATTTTATAGAACGGTAATACCCTTCTGAATATAGGGTGCAAGCTTAGGATCCGTAGGTTCAAGCTCTGTTATAAGGATATCAATTTCCTCTGGTTTACATACCTGTAAACGTTGTGTAGTATTCAATTTCTCAGAAATAGCCAGCGACACGGTCTTTTGGGCACAATGCATCATCGCACGTTTCACTTCAATAATCTCCCATTCCAGATCCGTTATGCCATAATTTACGTCCATACTGTTTGTACCCAGGAAACAATAATCTGCCCGGATACCCGATAAACGCTGGATTACTTCCGCACCCACAGATATCTGTGCCGTTTTGGAAAGTTTATTACCCAGAAATATCACTTCACTATTCGGATGCTCCAATAATTCCAGTGCAATAGGTACACTTACGGTAATAAATGTGGCATTTAAATCAGGTGGCAGCGCTTTCACCAGTTCACGAATGGTTGTACCACCTGATAAAACCACGAACATCCCATCCTTTATCAGTTCTATCGCTTTATAGGCAATCCTTTTCTTCTCGGTTAAAGAATAGATACTGCTTGTTTCAAGGGTGAAGTGAAACGACTTGGAAAGGGCTCCCCCATGCACTTTAATAAGCTTCCCCTCTTCTGCCAGTTCCTGAAGATCACGACGTACCGTATCTTCCGAAACATCCAGTTGCACACTAAGGTCTGAAGACAAAACCTTATTGTGAATATTGATCTGCTGGATAATATAAGCCTGACGTTCTTTCTTTAGCATGGTTAAAAATAAGGAAATGATACAATTGCCCAATTTCCTAAGGGGCAAAATTGTATTTTCGCCTTCCGGCATTCGTTTCGTGAATGATCAATGGTGAATGGTTAATACCAATCTTACCATTGACAATTCACCATTGACCTTTCACTACCATGATTTCAGAAAACACTAAACAACAGATTCTCAACCGTATCGATATCATTGATATTGTAGGTGAATTCGTGAAACTGAAAAAAAGAGGTACAAATTATATTGGCAACTGCCCTTTCCATAACGAGAAGACCCCCTCCTTTACCGTATCGCCTACCAAAGAAATCTACAAATGCTTTGGCTGTGGCAAAAGCGGTAATTCCATCACTTTCCTGATGGAACATGAGAAATACAGTTTCCCGGAAGCACTTCGCTGGCTCGCTGCCCGATATAATATTGAAATTGAAGAAACAGAAGTAAGTCCCGAACAAAAACAACAGCAACTCACTTCAGAGAGCCTATATGCCATCAATCATTTTGCGCAGAAATTCTTCTCTCAACAATTATTAGAAACCGAAGAGGGAAAAAATATTGCCCTCTCCTATTTAAAGGAGCGTGGATTCAGGGAAGAAATTATTCAAAAATTTCAGATCGGTTATAACCCGGAAGCACGTGACACACTTACCAAAGCCTTACTTGCTAACCAGTTTAACCGTGAAATATTACCCAAAACCGGTTTGGTTGCATTACGTAATAATGATGAACTGGTAGATAATTACCGTAACCGGATCATTTTTCCTATACACGGCAATACAGGTAAAATAATCGGATTTGGTGCGAGGGTCATTGGCAAAAGTGATCGCGGCCCCAAATACATCAATACTCCGGAGAATGAAATCTATGTAAAGAGCAGGATATTATACGGCTCCTACCAGGCAAGAATGGCCATCGATAAAGCCGATGAATGTTTACTCGTAGAAGGTTATACAGATGTAGTAAGCTTACACCAGGCTGGCATTGAAAATGTAGTAGCCAGTGGTGGTACCTCTTTAACAACAGATCAGATTCGTCTGATTAAAAAATATACCAACAACCTTACCATCATTTATGATGGCGACAGTGCAGGTGTGAAAGCAGCATTGCGTGGATTGGATATGGCCCTGGAAGAAGGACTTAATGTTAGGCTTGTTCTTATACCCGATAACGAAGACCCCGACAGCTATGTAAACAAAGTTGGTGTTACTGCTTTCAATGAGTTTGTAGCTAAATCAAAAAAAGATTTCATCCTCTTCCAACTGGAAGTGATGCTGAAAGAAGCAGGTAATGATGTCAGCAGAAAAAGTGCCGTTGTAAACCAGATAGCTGAAACCCTCAGTAAAATCAACAAAGCGGAAGACTTTACCCGCCAACAGGATTATATCAGGCAATGCGCAGGTTTATTAAGGATTGATGAAGCAGGCTTAACCAATCTTGTCAATAAATACAAGCGCGATAAAATTGCCAAAGAGGAGAAAAGGAATCCTTCCTTTGACGAAATAAATAACCAGTTACAAGACGGTGGTCAACCGGAAGATGTATTAGACGATACCAGTCGCCTATTTGCACAGGATGAAGCGCATGAAAGAAATATCCTCAGGGTATTACTTGAATATGGTCTTAAACCATGGGATGAGACCCGCAATATGGCCGATTATATTTTCGAAGAACTGGAACATTTTCACTTTGAAATACCGGCGTTGGAAAAACTATTTGAAGAGTATAAATCATGGTATGCCAAGGGACTTGAACCCACTACCAAATCCATGTTGTATCATAATGATGATGAGTTAAGAAACCTGATCGTCAGCATATCTGTATTTCCATTCGAATTAAGTCAGAATTGGGATGAAGTGCTGGAAGGTATGAACATTGTAAACAGAGATACTAGCAAACAGGATGTAATGATGAGCGTTAACTATTACAAGCTCCGCCGGATTAAAAAAATGATTGAAGAAAACCAACGCGATATCGAACACGCTTCCATCGACGATTTCAAACAACTACTCGAAGTACACAAATACCTCAAAGAAGCCGAACAGTCAATAACGAATCAATTGGGGACGGTGATAATTAAGTAGTGAGGCGTGAATTGTGAATGGTGAATTGTCAATGGAAAGTTTGGAATTTTGAATTTTGATTTTTGAATTTTGAATTTTAATACTGACTGGCAAATACCCCCTCCCATTCACCATTCACAATTCACAATTCACTTTAAAACTGCAAAGCAAAAACAGTTCCCGTTCCTTCCACCGACTGCACCGTTATATTGCCCTTATGCAGCATCATTATTTGCTTGCAGAGGCTAAGTCCAATGCCGCTGCCATTTTTTTTGGTACTGAAAAACGGTATGAAAATATTGTTCATCACTTCTTCGCTCATGCCTATTCCATTATCCGCTACCTTAATCACTACTTTTTTATTTGGCAAAGAAGTCGCCGATAAAGTAATACGGGGATCCTGTGATTCTTTTACGGCATCCATTGCATTGATGATTAAATTAATCAACACCTGCTCAATGAGATTATGATCCAGCTCAAGAGAAAGATCTGTTTCCTTCAAAACTATATCCATTTCAATCTTCTTCTGATCTAAGGTGGGCGACATCAAATGATACATATTCTCGAACAGATCGCGCACAAAAACCTGCTGCAGATTTGGCTGCGTAACTTTATTCAGGTTTCGGTAAACTTCTGCAAATTTCAATAGTCCTTCACTTCTTTTCTTAATAGTATCAATCCCGATCGTTAAGTCTTCCACCAAGCCATTGCCACTGGTAAGTTGCTTCGCAGAAGATTCGAGTCTGTGGTGTAATGTATCTGCCAATGATGAAATAGGCGCGACTGAATTCATTATTTCATGGGTCATAACACTCAATAATCTTTGCCATGCTTTAGATTCTGTTTCATCGAGTGCTTCATTAACATTTTGGAATGCAATTAATTTGAAAATCTTATCATCGGTTTGAAAAGCAGTTGCAGAGACTAACACACGTAAATTATTTTTTTCCTGGTGCACATTTACAACCACACTATTACCTGGTTTTACCTGTTTAAGTTGTTCATACAAAACTGCATCTCTTTTCTCCAATGAATGGATTGTTTTAAGGTAGGGTGTAAGCAACATCTTCTTTAAAGACTCATTCATCCAGACTACTTCTCCGGTTTCCAACTCATAAGATAGAATTCCAGTATCAACCAATTCTAATATTTTCTGCAGGTATTGAAACTGCGTTTCTTTTTCTCTGGTTATAAGTTTAAATGTTGAATTAATATCATTGAACCCTTTACGCAAAGGTTGTAATTCATGTGGCGCATTTTTTACGTTGAAATTCCGGGAGAAATCGCGATAGTGAATCGATTCAACAAAATCGCGCACTTCGGCTTCTGCTACTTTATGAAACCGATAAAAATCATACACCTGGTAACTGATCACTGGCAATAACAATATTGCATAGATAAAGAAGTGGTAGGCAAAAAGAAATGCCATTGCGGTAATTACCAACAACAATAAAATAACCCTTAATAATATATCCCACTGAAACGATGCCCCTCTTTTATTGTTACTGTTATTCATGCCCATTTATTTAAAGTTCGTACTTGCTAAGCCTCCTGTATAATGCCGTTCTTGTTAATCCCAATTCTTTTGCGGCCCTGCTGATATTCCCATTATGCTTGTCAATGACTTTCATGATGGTATTTTTTTCCAGGGTGCTCAATTTCAGGTCATGGTCCTCTTCCTGTTCTGTTTCCGCATTTTCTAATGGAGAGAAGAGCAAATCTTTGGCTTCTATTAAATCTGTTTCTGCCATAATGATGGCTCTTTCAATCGTGTATTGCAACTCCCTTACATTACCGGGGAACGAGTATTGCTGCAGCTTTTCTATTGCTGATGCAGCAAACTTAATATTGGGCTTAAAATATTTGCCTGCATATATTTTGGCAAAATGATTGGCCAATAATGGTATATCATCTTTTCTTTTACGCAATGGTGGTACAACAATCTCAACTGTATTAATCCGATATATCAAGTCTTTCCTGAACCTGTTTTCATTGGCCAGTTCCTGTAATGGAAGGTTTGTTGCACAAATAAGCCGAATATCAACAGTTACTGCCTGATTGGCTCCCAATCGGGTAACCTGTCTGTTTTGTAATACGGTTAATAATTTGGCCTGTTGCTGAAGACTGATATTACCAATTTCATCAAGGAATAAAGTACCTCCATCGGCTGCTTCAAAACGACCGGCACGATCGTCTTTTGCATCTGTAAATGCACCTTTCTTGTGTCCGAATAATTCACTTTCAAATAAACTTTCCGTCAATGAACCAACATCAACTTTAATAAAGGGTTTGTTCGCCCTGAGCGATTGCTGGTGAATAGCAGCAGCGATCAAATCTTTCCCCGTTCCGTTTTCACCCAGTATCAGGATATTGGCATCTGTGGGGGCTATTTTGGCCAGTTTATAAAATATTTCCTTCATCACTTCACTTTCACCCAACATAGCACTACCTGAATTGCCGATGGAAATCCCCTTACTACCCTGATCATTCGAGCGACTCAAACCCGATCCTTTTAAAACGGTTTCAATGGTATCTATTAATTTTTCATTATGCCAGGGCTTTACAACAAAATCATTTGCACCTTCCTTTAATGACCGAACGGCTAGATCGATGTCGCCATAAGCCGTAATCATAATAACAGCTATATCAGGTTTTAATTCTTTTACCCGTTTCAGCCAATAAATTCCTTCATTACCTGTATTTATGGAGGCGTTGAAATTCATATCTAACAATACCAGATCAAAGTTTCCTGTAATAATCAGGTCGGGTAATTGCTCTGGATTTTTCTCTGTAACCACTTCTTTAACCTCCGGACGCAACAATAATCTTACAGCCGTTAAAACATCCGTATCATCATCCACAACCAATATGCGTGCTTTTTTCAAACTCATGCCGTTCATTTTATAGAAATGTTTTGTACTTCCATTTCATCCCATAAATATACCAGTTAGCTAAGAATCTGAAAACGAACATATTAGCAAAATGGCAGTTTCCGGAACTGTATCAAAACCGGACAGTTTTTGTATCAAAAGCGAACAGTTTTGTAAGAGGTTAAAATTATAACTAATTGATTATCATAACTAAAAAGCTTTGGCATTATCCTTTCAATATCCTCTGCGTAAAGAAATCGTATGAAAAAGTGGATTATCCATAAAGACTTTATCCCGGGCTTCCTGCTAATCGCATTTACCAGTTGCCTGGTAGCCTGTGTTATTGTTTTTTGTGATAATGGTCCGCAACAGGCAATTGAGATATCAACTACCCATTTTATTACCCTTATTTAAACGAAAAATTCAGCAAGTGGACAGAGTTATTCAAAAAAAGAAATGGAATTCCAAAAGAATCATGACCCTGGTGGGGATCATTGGAATCGTTCTGCTGATTGGCGCCAGCTATTATTATACGTCAGGTAAACCAAAACTGAATGTTGACCTTGAGCGATTAACCATCAGCGAGGTTAAAAAAGCGCCATTCAAAGAATTTATACCAGTCAATGGTGTGGTATTACCACTTACAACCATTTACCTCGATGCATTGGAAGGCGGACGTGTAGAAGAAAAATATGTAGAAGATGGCGCTATCATGAAAAAAGGACAGCCGATTATGCGACTATCCAACACCGATCTGGCACTTAACCTCGTTACGCAGGAAACACAAGTATTTAACCTGCTTACCCAGATGCAAATTGCCAGAAATGCTGCGGAACAAAATACCGTTACCAGACTAAACCAGATGACTGATGTTGATAATCTGCTCAAAGAAGCCAAAAGGGTCTATGAATTAAACAAACACCTGTATGAACAAAAAGCTATTGGTGCGCAGGAATTCAAACAGTCGGAAAATAATTACAATTATCAGCTTGAGAAAAAGAAACTCGCACAAAAAATATTAGGACAAGATTCAGTTTCAACAAAACAAAGTCTTGAACAAGCCAAACAATTGTTTGAGGGATCCAGAAATGCATTACAACTAACCAGAAAAAAAGTAGGCGACCTGGTGGTGCGCGCCCCTATTGACGGACAGCTTACTTCACTTGATGCGGAAATCGGACAGAATAAGAACAAAGGCGAACGTCTTGGACAGATAGATGTACTAAATGGTTTTAAAGTACGTGTTGATATTGACGAACATTATATCTCCAGGGTATTCATCGGATTAAAAGGCGATTTCACATTTGCGAACAAACAATACCAGCTTAAGATCACCAAAGTTTATACGCAGGTTAATGCAGGAAGGTTTCAGGTAGATATGGAATTTGAAGGAGCGATACCACAAGGAATCAGACGCGGACAAACACTGCAGATTGGTCTTGCATTAAGTGATGAAACAGAAGCACTATTGATTCCCCGCGGAGGATTCTATCAGCAAACAGGTGGCAACTGGATATTTAAGTTAAGCGCAGATGGCCAGAAAGCATATCGCGTTGACATACAACTGAATCGTCAGAACCCTGATTATTATGAAGTAGTACAGGGCTTGGTACCAGGAGAAAAAGTAATCACATCCAGTTATGAAAACTTTGGAAATATGCAGGAGTTGGTGCTGAAGAAGCAGTGAATGGTGAATGGTGAGTAGTGAATGACTTAATATATAGACAACTCACTTTTCACAATTGACAATTGACAATTGACAAAAAAACTATCAAACAAAACAACATGATAAAAATCACCAATCTAGAAAAGGTTTACAGAACCGATGAAGTAGAAACCATTGCACTTAATAAACTTTCAATGGAAATTAAAGCAGGTGAATTTGTGGCAGTGATGGGTCCGTCGGGTTGCGGAAAATCTACTCTTTTAAATATCCTGGGATTACTGGATGATCCTGATGCAGGCAGTTTTATTTTCAATGGCCAGGAGATTGCGGGGTTCAATGAACGCCAGCGTGCCGATTTACGCAAGAGAAATATCGGATTTGTATTCCAGAGTTTTAACCTCATAGATGAATTAACCGTTTTTGAAAATGTAGAATTACCATTAATCTATACAGGTGTAAAAGCTGCGGACAGAAAGGCCAAAGTTGAAGAAGTGCTCGAAAAGGTGCAAATCATGCATAGGCGAAACCACTATCCACAACAACTATCCGGTGGTCAACAACAAAGGGTTGCCGTTGCAAGAGCAGTAGTTAATAACCCCAAATTAATATTGGCAGATGAACCTACCGGAAACCTCGATTCATCCAATGGTAATGAGGTAATGGAATTACTCACCAATTTGAATGAACAGGGTACAACAATCGTAATGGTAACACACTCTGAACATGACGCAAGGTATAGCCATAGAATCATTCGCATGCTTGATGGGCAAACTGTAATTGAAAATATGCTTGTTTGATCTTAGTAAAATTCACCACATAACTAATGCCTTATGCTACAAAATTATTTCATACTTGCCTGGAGAAATCTGTTAAAGAATAAAGCTTTTTCGGTAATTAATATTTCAGGTTTAGCTATTGGCCTGGCTTGTTTTCTTTTGATAGCATTATATGTATCTGATGAGTTAAGTTACGATAGACATTTTCGCAATGGCGCGGATATTTATAGAATCAATTCTGATATATTATTTTCAGGAAATGAATCCAAACTTGCAGTATCAGCTGACCCTATGGGTGAAACCCTGAAAAAAGATTACCCTCAGGTTATTGAATATACCCGCATCTATGCTTCCTCTGGATCAAAACTTGTAAAAAAAGGAAACGATTTTATCAATGAAGAACTGGTATGTCATGCAGACTCTACTTTTTTCCGGGTATTCTCTTTGCCATTACTAAGTGGCGACAGGAATACTGCCCTATCTGAACCGAACACCGTAGTTATTTCAGCTACAACAGCGAAAAAATATTTTAATTCTACAGAGGTCATTGGCAAATATATTGAAGCAGATAGAACACCTTATAAGATCACTGCGGTAATGAAAGATATACCGGGGAATACCCATTTTAAGTTTGACATGATCTTCTCCATGAAAAATGTCAATTACCAAATGGGGAATTATTTGAGCCATAATTTTCATACTTATATTCAGTTAAAAGCTGGAACCGATCCAAAAGAATTTGAAAAAAACTTCACTCAGGTTATTGACAGGTATATTCTACCTCAAGCTAGCCAGTTCATGAATATCAAAAGCATGGACGAATTTAAGCGTGCAGGAAACAACCTTAGCTATTCGCTGATACCATTAAGAGATATTCATTTAAAATCAGATCGATTTCCTGAATTGTCACAGAACGGAAGCATTCAATTTGTGTACATTTTCTCAGCAGTTGCACTTTTTATCCTTTTGATTGCTTGTATCAACTTTATGAACCTAAGTACTGCAAGATCAGCGAACAGAGCAAAGGAAGTAGGTATCAGAAAAGTATTAGGTTCAAATAGATCCAGCCTTATTAAACAATTTTTAAGTGAGTCGATCATAATGGTGATTATTTCTCTTCTGATCGCCATCCTAATTACAATTTTAATACTACCCTATTTTAATGTAGTAGCCGCCAAGCAACTTTCCAGTGCAAGCATTGGAAAAGGCAACATTTTAATCATTTTAGTTTCATTACCTATTGTAGTAGGGATTTTTGCAGGCATATATCCAGCATTTTTCTTGTCGAAATTTCAACCTCTGGCAGTTTTAAAAGGCAATCAACTCGGCAGATTCAAAAAAAGCTGGTTAAGAAATGGATTAGTTGTGTTTCAATTTGCCATATCCATAATACTGATTATAGGCACTTTAGTCATCTACCAACAACTGAACTTTATTCAAAATAAAAAATTAGGATTCAATAAAGAACAAGTGTTATTGGTTAGTGGCATTAATGGATTAAATGAAGGCGCAACTGCCTTCAAAAATGAAGTACTTCAAATTCAGGGAGTAAAGAGTGCCACAATTACAAGTTTTTTACCAGTTTCTTTTTCATCAAGAAGTGATAACACATTCTCAAGCGAAGCTGTTATGAATTCCAAAAACAGCTGGAATATGCAAACTTGGGAAATTGATTACGATTACATCAATACCCTTGGTATGGAAATAATTAAAGGGCGCAACTTCAATCGAGCGTTTGGTACTGACTCTACAGCCATACTTATCAATGAAACCACCGCAGCCATGATAGGTTATAAAGACCCGATTGGAAAACAAATCTATACAAGAGATAACTTTAATGACGGTAATGCAGGTGTCACCGCTTATACGATTGTTGGCGTAGTGAAAAATTTTCATTTCGAATCACTTCGTCAACAAATAGGTCCTGTTTGTATGAAACTTGGCTCTAGAGGATGGATTGGTTGTTTTAAAATTGCTTCAAATAATATCCCGGATTTAATAAAACAGGTTGAATCAAAATGGAAATCAATGGCTCCATCCTTGGCATTTAGCTATCGTTTCCTTGATGAAAGTTTTGAAAATATGTATAGAAGTGAGCAAAGAATGGGAAGTATCGCCTTTTCTTTTTCGCTGTTGGCAATCATTATTGCCTGCTTAGGTTTATTCGGACTCGCCACCTATATGGCTGAACAACGCACTAAGGAAATTGGTATCCGCAAAGTATTAGGTGCTACCATTTCGAATATCACCACCATGTTATCCAAAGATTTTTTACTGCTGGTTTTCATAGCAACAATTATAGCCTTCCCGGTTTCCTGGTGGGTGATGAATAATTGGTTGCAAGGTTTTGCATTTCGGATTAATATAGAATGGTGGGTGTTTATCCTTTCAGGCTTCATCGCAATCCTTATTGCAATGATAACGGTAAGTGCACAGGCCATCAAAGCCTCGCTTACCAACCCAGTAAAAAGTTTAAGAACTGAATAATCAAAAAATACTAAAAAGAATATACATGATTCGCAATTTTTTCACCATCGCCTGGAGAAATATCTGGAAGAACAAAATGTTCTCCTTTATAAATATAGCTGGATTAGGTATCGGTATGGCATGTACCATAATGATATTTTTATGGGTACAGTATGAAAAAAGCTGGAATAAAACACAGGCCAACTACAGCCAGGTTTACCAGGGGTTTTCTACAAGAAATTTTAATGGAGAACTCACCACTGGCTCAGACCTTATGTTTCCCCTTCCAAAAGCAGCAAAGGAAAATTTTCCGGAAGTAGAAGGTTCTACCCTAGTGTCTTATGGAGAAAACACCCTCTTTACCGCCGGAGAAAAGAAAATTAAACGCCCTACCATTACGGTAACAAGCGATTTTTTTGATGTGTTCTCTTATGATTTTGTGCATGGCGATCCCTCAGCCATAAAAGAACCGGATGGCATTATTCTAACAGAAAGTACTGCAAAAGCTATTTTCAACAATACCGATGTTGTAGGAAAAATATTAGAACTGAACCGTCACAGATCTGTTACCGTAAGAGGCGTAATCAAAGACATTGTACCATCCTCTACGCTGGTATTTGATGCAATTATTCCTTTTAACCTGAGTTCAGACTGGATCAAGCAATCCATTAATGATTGGGTAAATTGTAATAACCGAACGTTTTATAAAGTAAAAAACGGGACAAACATTGCCCAACTGGAACAAAAGTTTTTGAACCTGATCAAGAAAAACTCTCCAAGTGAAAATCCTACTACAAGAGGCAGTTTACTATTGCAACCCATGAGTAAATGGCGTTTATACGAAGAATTCAGGGATGGTAAAAATACCGGCGGCCGCATTCAGTACGTAAACCTGTTTACATGGATTGCCATTATCATCTTAATTATTGCCTGCGTAAATTTCATGAACCTCTCTACCGCACGTTCTGAAAAAAGAGCACGCGAGGTAGGTATCAGGAAAACATTAGGATCAGAGAAAAAGCAATTATTGGCGCAGTTCCTTTGTGAATCTTTATTAATGACCATCTTTGCTTTTGTATTCGCAGCATGCATTATTTATGTTGGCTTACCCCCTTTTAACAGGTTACTAAAGCAGGAAATACCCATACCCTTTGCACAAGCTCAGTTCTGGTTCTATACTTTAGGCATAATTATCGTTACAGGATTAATTGCAGGAAGTTATCCGGCATTCTATTTATCTGCCATGAAACCTGTTAAAGTGTTGAAAGGCAGTTTTCTGCCTGGCAAACGTGCATTACTTCCCAGGCGTGTATTGGTTACGGCGCAATTTGCGGTGTCGATTATCCTGATTTCTGCTACGCTCATCATTTATCAACAAATAAAACATGTGCAGAACCGAGACTTAGGTTATGATACCAATAACCTGATCATGGTAACAGCTAATAATGACGCAGCCAAAAACTACGAAGTGTTGAAAAACAGCTTACTGGCCAGTGGTTTAATTGAAGCAGTAAATGTAACCAGTTTACCAGTAAGTGACATTTTCGGATTTACCTCTGGTGTAAGATGGGTCGGTGCTCCGGAAGATCCTAACCTCGTTATTGGCTTTCTTGGAACCGGTGAAAATTTCACCAATATCATGAAGGCTAAAATGATTGAGGGCCGTGATTTCAAAGCAGGTGATTCCAGTGTTGTAATGTTTAATAAAGAAGCCATTCGGGTTATGAAATTAAAAAATCCGATTGGCTCCACCATTACCTGGGGCGGTAGAGAAAAAAGAATTACGGGTATTATTGATGACCTTATTATGACTTCTCCTTTTGCGTTACCTATTCCCTTAATGATTTCATATGAACCTAATTGGGTTGGCAGCATCAACATCAGGGTAAAAGAAGGCGCAGATGTTAAGAAAGCGCTGGCCCTTATCGAAAACAATTACAAGAAATATATCCCCGAATACCCATTTGAATACAAGTTCGCTGATACCACCTTTAACGACAAATTTTCGAATGAACAACTTATTGCTCGCCTGGCTTTCCTATTTGCAAGTCTTGCAATTTTCATATGCTGCCTTGGCTTATTCGGACTCGTTTCTTTTTCCATAGAAAGAAGAACCAAAGAAATAGGTATCCGGAAAATCCTGGGAGCTTCTGTTCAAAGCTTACTTACACTTATGTCGAAGGAGTTTTTTGTACTGGTACTTATTTCGTTTGCAATTGCTATCCCGATTGCCTGGTGGTTAATGAGTGAGTGGTTAAGCAATTTTAGCTACAGGATAAATATGGGCATTGGAATATTCTTCCTGGTGGGTTGCATCACTTTGCTTATTTGTATGATAACTGTTGGACTAAACGCTTTCAAAACAGCTACATCAAACCCGGTAAAAAGTTTGAGAACTGAATAATCTAACATACATGCTGCAAAACTTATTTAAAAACGCTTATAGAAGCCTGATTAAACAGAAAAGAACATTAATCATTAACCTCAGTGGGTTATCGATTGGCATGACTGTTTCTTTACTTATTCTAATCTGGGTAGTTAATGAAATAAACTATGATAATTACCATAAACAAGCAGACAACATATATCGGATTACCAATCATATTCAGGTCTCCCCAGATGAAACCTGGGTATGGGAAAATTCTCCTCTACCCTACACCAAGGTAGCAGGTTCTCAGATACCTGAAATCAATAAAGTCGCAAAGATGATTTCCGGGAATTGGATCCCACTCATTTTTGAGCACAATAGCTCGTTGATTAAAGAATCAAATATTGCCTATGTTGATTCTTCCTGGTTCTCTTTGTTTTCATATGATTTACTGGCAGGAAGTTTTACCGATTTTTCCAATAACCCATATAGCCTTGTTCTGACAGAAACAAAGTCAAAAAAATACTTTGGGAATGATAACCCTATTGGAAAAACGCTCAGGATGGATAGCTTAAACTATACTGTAAGGGCAGTTGTTAAAGATATTCCATCCAATTCAAGTTTCAAGTTTGATATTTTAGCTGATATATCCGCTTTACTTAAAGACCCCGAGCGGGCCAGAAATGAACAAAGCTGGGGCAATTTCAATTTCATAACATTTATTCGACTTAATGAACAGAGTAATGCAAATAAAGTTGCAGACAAACTAACAGAATTACTTCGTAAAAACAAGGAAGACAGCACCATTCGCACCAGTTTAGTTGGTTTAAAAAATATACATTTCGAAACTGATCTACAGAACCATACTTTTCCTCATACCAACAAGCAAATAGTAACGGTTTTCTTTATTATAGCCATACTTGTATTATTAACAGCTTGTATCAATTATGTAAACCTAAGTACTGCCAGGGCAAGTATTAGGGCCAAAGAAATCAGCATCAGAAAAATTAATGGTGCCAGTAATAAATCGTTGTTTATACAACTCATGACGGAATCTGCTTTGGTAAGTTTTGTCGCCCTATTGATAACAATTTTATTGGTTCAGGTAACCCTTCCTTATTTCAATCGTTTCACAGAAAATAATTTCAGCCTTAACTTTTCCAACTGGCAAATTCCTACACTTATAATAGGCACACTTACTTTAGCTACCTTATTAAATGGAGTATATCCTGCATTGATACTCACTTCCTTTAAGCCACTACAAGTTTTAAGAGGAAGTAGCTTACCGGTAGTAAAAGATAGTTTTTTCAGAAAAGCACTAGTGGTAGTACAATTTACCATTTCGGTTACCCTTATTGGTAGTACGATTATTGCCTATATGCAAATGAAACATATACAACAGAGCAATAATCAATACCAAAAAGATCAGATTGTACGACTAACCCTACCCTGGAACGTTACTAAAGGAATGAAGCGAGAAGAAATTCCTGCTTTTTCCAATAAAATCAAATATTCGTTTAGTAAGATCTCCGGTATAAACCGTATTTCACAGGCTAATGGATCAATTCTTGACAACCAGAGTTCTTCTTCCGGCGGGTTTGACTGGGACGGAAGGAATAAGGATTTTAATCCAACCCTTTCCATCCTTTCTGGAGATGAAACATTTAAGGAGATGTTTAATCTTCAAATGATCGATGGACATTGGTTCAGGGATAATAACAAAGCCGACGAGCATGGATATATTCTCAATGAAACAGGAATAAAAGAGTTAGGCATCAGAAAGCCAGTAATTGGTCAGCGATTTACACGTGGTGGTGATACTGGAACAATTATTGGCGTTGTGAAGGATTTCCATTTCAGGAGTATGCACGAAAAAATCATTCCTTTACTCATCACCGGACAATCATCCTGGAAATCTACCATTTTTCTTGAAATAGCTTCAGGCAATACCAGCGAAAGAATCGCTGCAATAGAAAGAGAATGGAAAATATTATTCCCTAAGCTTCCTTTTGAATACCATTTCCTGGACCAGGATTTTGAAGAATTATATAAAACAGATCAGCGGATAACTACCCTCATGCTTTTGTTTGCCTTCATTACCATATTCGTATCAGCACTAGGCTTATTTGGATTAGCCGCATTTACTGCAGAAAGAAGGATCAAAGAAATTGGCATTAGAAAAGTATTGGGTGCGTCCGTCGGGAATATCGTTCAACTGATTTCCAAAGAGTTCATCTTATTGGTATGTATTGCCATTTTAATAGCAAGTCCAATAGCATGGTGGGCAATGTCGGAATGGTTAAGCAATTATGCATACAGGATTGACATACAGCTCTGGATATTCCTGGTTGCAGGTATTTTAGCAACAGTGATAGCACTAACAACAATCAGCATTCAGGCTGTTAGAGCAGCCACAGAAAATCCGGTTAAAAATTTGCGATCAGAATAATATAACACTGTACATAAAACCCGTATTATGTTTAAAAATTATCTTAGAACTGCATTAAGAAGTTTGTTCAAAAACAGGTTTTACACTGCCATTAACATCTTTAGTTTAACGGTAGGCTTATCCTGTTGCGTACTAATTACCTTATACATTGCACATGAAACAAGCTATGATAAATTTCACAGTAAGGGAAATCGTATAGCAAGGGTTATAATGGAGTATAGCTTTGGCGGAAGCGTAACTACGGGCAACTTTACCAGCACCAAAGTTTTACCTGCCTTCAAGAAACAGTTTCCTCAGATTGAGGAAGGTGTCAGGATGATACAGTATGAAAGGGTAATATCGTATGAAGACAAACTTTTTTCTGAGAAGAAAGTAATGTTTGCCGATTCTACCTTTTTTGATCTTTTCGATTTTAAAATGGCGCAGGGTAACCCCAAAGCGGCTTTATCAGGATTAAACAAAATTATTCTTACAAAAACTGCCGCATATAAATATTTTACGAATACCGATCCGGTTGGTAAAATTTTATATGTAGGATCAAACCGTATACCCTACGAAGTTACCGGCATTATGGAGGATATTCCATCCAACTCACAAATGCGTTTTGATATGCTGGCTTCCTTTTCCTCTCTGGAAGCGAATCAGGACAGAACGTATTGGAATGCCAATTATACTACTTATCTGCTGATGCGAAGTCCGGATGATATTAAAACAGTAGAAGCAAAGATTCCTGGTTTTATCAAAGAAGAAATGAAAGACCAGGGCAGTGTTTATCTCACTTATTTCCTGGAACCACTTTTTAATATTCACTTATTATCTCCTTACGATAGCTTTGAACCGAATAATAATATTCAGTATATCTATATCATAACCGGGGTGGCGTTATTGATTTTATTGATCGCTTGTTTTACCTATATTAACTTAAACACTGCCAGATCCCTTGAGCGTGCAAAAGAAGTAGGCATCCGTAAAACAGTCGGCGCATCCTTCAAACAAATTTTTGTTCAGTTTATGGGCGAATCGGTTATACTAACCGTAATTGCCACTTTACTTACTGTAGTAATCGTATGGCTTGTTTTACCACTATTCAACCAACTTACAGATAAAGAAATTCCACTCAGTCTGTTTTATTCAAAAACGATCCTTCTGGCATTATTAGGATCTATGCTGGTTATTATTTTCTTATCGGGCAGCTATCCAGCTCTAGTTGTTTCGCGGTTTCAGCCGATTAAGGTACTGAAAGGATCATTTGCAAGATCAGGTTCAGGAAATACACTTAGAAGATCCTTAACGGTATTTCAATTTGGTATTTCACTTTTTTTATTGGTATCTACTTTTATCATCCAGAAGCAATTACACTATATCAGGAGTAAAAATATGGGGTATACCCGCGAGCAGGTACTCATGCTCCCTTCTGATAGTAAAATTACGGCGACGATCAACAGTTTCAAATCTGAGTTAAAGAAAGTACCCGGGGTTATGTATGTTAGCCGTGCGCAAAATGCGCCACATAATATTATTGGCGGATACAATATGCGAAGTGCACAAATGCCATCAAATGCTCAACTGAATGTTAAAGCAAATCCGATAGACGAAGAATATATTCCTGCCACGGGCATTGAAATATTATATGGATCAAATTTTACTGAAAAGGATATTGCCAGTGTTGAACAATATACTTTCGACATGGATCCTTCACTTAAAAACTTCCCTTTTATTATCAATGAAACTGCTGCAAAACAGTTGGGGTTTGATCCGGCAAAAGCGGTAGGAAAAAAAATGTTCCTTGACGATACCAGACCCGGATATGTAAAAGCGGTTATTAAAGACTTTCATTTTCAATCAATCCATAATCCGATAGGCCCACTGGTGCTTTTCCCAACACAATGGAGCAGTGTCATTCTTGTAAAAACAGCAAAAGGTGATATCAGCAATATGCTTGCAGGAATTGAAAAGCAATGGAAAAGCATGGCCCCGCACCGTCCCTTCCAATTCAAGTTCCTTGATGATGAGTTCAATAAAATGTACACTTCAGAATTGCGACTTGGAAAAGTATTTAACATTTTTACCGGTATTTCTATTTTATTAGCCATTATTGGGTTACTGGGACTATGCTCGTATGCTGCACAACAACGAATCAAAGAAATTGGTATTCGTAAAATTATGGGTGCAGGTATTACAGATATCATCAAGCTAATGTCGGGTGATTTTATTAAGCTTTCCCTTATTTCTATGCTTATTGCTTTCCCACTGGCATTTATCAGCATTAATAAATGGCTTCAATCATTTGCCTACAGGATAAATATTGAATGGTGGTTATTCCTACTGGCTGCCATAATAGGACTTAGCCTCGTTCTTTTAACTACCGGCATTCTTGCTGCCCGTGCTGCGTCGATTAATCCGGTGAAAAATTTAAGAACTGAATAATAAAATACACATACAATGATTCAACTACAACATATTTTCAAATGGGTAAATGCCGGCAGTAATCGTGTATTTATTTTGAAAGATATTAATCTTGAAATTGAACAGGGTGCTTTTGTCTCTATCATGGGGCCTTCTGGTTCAGGCAAATCCACTTTATTGAATATTATTGGCATGCTCGATCAGGCATCAGAAGGTGACTATATCTTCGAAAACACATCTGTTTTTTCCCTGAAAGAAAAACAGCGCTCGCAGTTGTACAAAGAAAATATTGGTTTTGTCTTTCAGGCCTATCACCTGATCGACGAATTAACCGTTTATGAAAATATCGAGACACCATTACTCTACCATAATATTAAACAGTCGGAGCGGCAGGCTATGGTAGCGGATATACTGGACCGTTTTAATATAGTGGGAAAAAAAGACCTATTCCCTTCTCAACTTTCTGGTGGACAGCAGCAATTGGTTGGCGTAGCAAGGGCCATAATTACTAAGCCAAAATTGCTATTAGCAGATGAACCTACTGGTAACCTTAACTCATCTCAGGGGGAAGAAATAATGGAGTTGTTTAAAAAACTGAATCAGGAAAACGGCACTACGATTATTCAGGTAACACATTCGGAAAAAAATGCCGCTTATGGCAACAAAGTAATTGAACTGCTGGATGGCAGGATTGAAAAAAAATAAAGATGAACAGGAAGATTATGAAATACCTTATTGTTTTAGCATCCCTTATATGGACAAAGCATGCTGTTGCGCAAACTAAAAACGGACCGCTTAGTCTGCGAACTTGTATTGAAACAGCGATAGCCTATAATTTACAGGTTAGACAAACTGCTTATCAGCTTGCCACGGATAAAACAAACCTTCAACAGGCAAAAGCAAGCCGCCTGCCGACGCTTAATGGTAATATTTCACATGGTATTAATCAGGGTAGAAGCATTGATCCTTTTACCAATAGTTATGTAAATAGTGAAATTACACAGGCTAACTATGGCATCAACAGCAGTATTACTTTGTGGAATGGATCCGCCATTAACAATTCTATCAAACAAAATCAACTAAATGTTCAGGCAAGTGAAATGAGCTGGCAGCAGGAGAAGGATAATGTAACCATCAATATTATCCTGGCCTATTTACAGGTTTTAAGCAGTAAGGAACAATTAGGAATAGCAGAGAAACAAGTTGCTGTAACGAAGGGGCAGGTAGACAGACTCCAGATATTAAATAACAGTGGTGCCATTGCTCCTGCTACGCTTTATGATATGCAAGGCCAGTTAGGATCAGATCAACTTTCTTTATTAAGCACTAAAAATAGTCTCGAAACAGCAAAAATTACCCTTGCACAATTAATGAATCAGCCCTACTCCCCTGATATGGAACTGGAGCCGCTTGATTTAACAACTGCAACTCAGCTATATGAAGCAAATGCGGAACAAGTGTTTCAAACAGCTTCACAACAACTGGCTATGATTAAAGCCGCCCAATTAAGACACGAAAGTGCCCGCAAAGCAGTATCAGGAGCACGTGCACTTTTATTACCTACATTAAGCCTGAACGGAGGCTTGGGAACCAATTATTCGAGTGTGGCAAGCAGGCAATTGTTATTGGGAACTACTGATGTTGCTACTTCACAATATGTAACCATCAACAATACAAAAGTTCCTGTGTTTGCTCCTCAAAGCAGTTTTAGTTCCCAAAAAATAGGATATGGTGATCAGTGGAAAAACAATTTCAACTCATCCATAAGCATCAACCTGCAAATACCTATTTTAAACAGAATGCAAGGCAAAACGAGGATCAGACAAGCTATCATTAATGAGCAAAGAACTGCTTTTGAATCAGAAAGTATTAAAACACAAGTTCATCGTGCAGTAGACCAGGCCTATGTTAACCTAAACACTTCTTTTGAGCGCTATAAGACTTTGGAAAAACAAGTTGCTGATTTCACCGCTTCTTTTAAAGTTGCCGAAGTTAGGTTTAACGCCGGTGTAAATACAGTAGTGGAATATATGCTGGCAAAGAACAATATCGACCGTACCAATGCAAATTTTATCGCTGCCAAATACGATTACATATTGCGCATGAAACTCCTGGATTTCTACCAGGGAAAAGCGTTGTGGTAGGCCATGGACGATAGACCATAGTCCATGGTCCATGGTCTATGGACTATGGTCTATACCCCCCTATTTATAGCTCCTTTCTAAGCACAACAATCTGACCTAAGTGATAGGCATCATGTTGCAGGCATCCAGTTAGCAACTGATAATAACTTTGTTCTTTCCTGGGTGATGGATTATCGAGCTGGTCTGAAGGAAAATCATGGATTGCTTTTACCAGGGAAGTGTTAACTTGTTTAAAATGTTGCAAGGTTTCCTTCCATGTTGTTTCGGAAATTGTTGAGGGTTGATAAAAATCGGTCATAGGTGGGTTTCCTAATGTTCCATTCATTCTTATCATCACTGTTTCCCGCCAATAGATGATATGATTTACCAATTGCCAGATACTGTTAAAGCCTTCCCCCTTTCGGGCACTGGCCTGTTCCGCACTTAACCCATCAATCGCCTGAATAAAATTCAGTCCAATCCAACATTCTCCATCATAAAAGGCATTAAATAATGCCGCTATTCTTACCGTTTCTGTCATAACATTTTAGCAACTTCTTTATCCGAAAAGTTACCATTTAAATATACTCAATCCCCAAATAAAATCCCTTACCCCAATTTCTTATTTCTCATTCCCCTTCGACAAGCTCAGGGCAAGCTCTATTTCTTATTCCTTATTTCTTATTCCTTATTTCTTATTCCCCTTCGACAAGCTCAGGGCAAGCATTATTTCTTATTTCCCCCCATTAGCTTTCAAATCAGCCAAACAATTGGCATCCAGTGCAGGTACATTATTATTGAGCATATTCATCAACCCGTTTGTTTCAATGCTATAATACATCAGGCAGTTACTATTATTGCAATGTGCTGTATGGGCTTCGTCTTCATGTGGTGTGCTCATGGCAGTACCATTATTGGTAAGTCCGAGTAGGTGACCAATTTCATGTAATAAAACCCCTGATTCTACTTTCACCCTGCTTGCCTGGTTAATACCGCCACTGTTGGCCTGAATGGTTTTTTCAAACACGCATAATGCTGTGTTTCTGTAGGCAACCCCTACTACACCATTTGTAGAAAAATCTGCGTCGGCAAATATCAGGTATAGCGTTATCCGTGAACCATCAGTATAGGCTGTTCGATAACGATCGGTGTAATTGGTTATATCGGAAACATTGATGGTAGGCTTACCGAATGAAGCAACCTGTTTGGTTTGAACGATAATACCACCGGGTTTTTGCAATCGATCCGTCAAAAAATTCGATAGATTGGTAATCGTTTGTGTTTGTGGCTGCATTCCGGGAGCATATTGAATTTCTACCAGCAGACTTGAATAATTATCGGCTGCCAGTAAAGAGGCTGCTGAACTTCCGGCCGATTGTTTATCGACATTGGTAGTGGGGCCACTGATAATATTGCTGGTGGTTTCTTTTTTACAACCCGAAATGGCTATGACCAAAAGAAAAATAAGGTAGTTTTTTTTCATAAAACTGCATTTGAAGGCGTTGATACAGGTAATTATGAAAAAATGATGCCAAAAATTGATAAAAGATTGAGACAACTTTGGACTAGCAGCTTTTAGCCATTTAAGTCTGGTAGGATGGAACACAAATTATCATGATTTTCAAGATCTATCATGATAAATCCTGAAAATCATAATAATCTGCGTTCTATTAATGACAGATAATGCATTATGCAATCAAATATTTACTTAGCAAGCATATTTTAAATTACCTAATTCGCAGTCCTACACATTTATACCAATAATAGCAGAAAGCCTAAAGTGACCGCCAATCAAGGCTAGAGGCTAGAAGCTCGCAGCCTATTGTCCCTGATTCAACCCATGAAGATTATTCGACTCAGGAGCCATACATTTGGTAATTAATTGATTGGAAATATGAGTAGTCCTTATATAAAAGAAGTATCAGTAAGATGGAGCGATTTAGATCCGAACTTTCATTTGCGCCATTCAGTGTATTACGACTGGGGTGCTTTTGTGCGGATGTCGTTTATGACAGAAAATGGTATTACCCCATCCTTGTTGATGCAATTACATACCGGACCAATACTGTTTAGAGAGGAATGTATTTTTAAAAGGGAAATAAGTTTTAGTGATAAAGTGACCTTGAATCTCATGCTCAGTAAAGCCTCACATGATATGGGACGCTGGAGTATGAAGCATGAAATCTGGAAAAACGGTGATACCCTGAGCGCAATCCTACATGTAGATGGAGCCTGGCTCGATACCAAAATCCGCAAACTCACAGCACCCCCTGATTCTTTCAGGGAGGTTTTTGAATCTGTACCTAAATCGGCTGATTTTACCTGGATTGAAAAATAATATTATTCCGGCTTAGCGACCAATGCAGCTTCAATTGATTTTTTAAGCCAGGGTACTGTCCCATTTCCATAGCCGGAAGTATGAAATGTAACGAGCCCTTCTTTATCAAGCACTACATGTGTAGGATACATAGTTATACCATATTGCGCAGCGGCATATCTTCCTCCATCAACGATGCCATAGTTAAAGGGCATTTCTTTTAGAAAATTTTTCAGGTCATAGGCTTCATCTAACGCAATTGCCAGAAAAACAACGTCTTCCCGACCTTTGTATTCAGCGGTCAGATTATTTAAGTGAGGTATTTCAAGTCTGCAGGGCGGACAATTGATGAACCAGAAATTCAACACAACCACTTTCCCTTTCAGGTCTTTAAGCTGGTACTTTTTCTTATCGAGTGTTACCAGCTTTATGTTGCTAATGCTTTTCCCTGTGGAGAAAAAACTGCTTTCCCTTGGTTTGGGTGCACGGGCATCACGCTCCCTAATCTCATCTTCACTCATGCGAAAAAGCAGGAATTCTGGGGGATTTGCATTTGCGTTTACTATTCTTATACCATATTCACCTGATTGCATCAATTTCTGCCATACTGCGTAAGGATATAATATTCCAGCAGAATCTTTTACTACCGACCTGTCGTCAAGTTTAACTTTTGTTGTGGGTGCCTGAGCACCTGCAAGTAATACTGTTGTAAATGCCAGGATAAATAAACAGATTCTCATAACAAGGTTTATAAACTTAAATTACAACAATTTTTAACATAAAAAAAGTCCTTTACGATTTTACACGTAAGGACTTTGAAATGAATTGATAAGGGTATTAATATTCCCAGTGGAAAGAAGCTCTTGCAGTTTTCACATTCCTGCGAACTTTCCAAAGGTCGATAGCACCAAATGAAGTGCCCGATTTTTCTTTTTTTGCGTTGATTACATCAACAGCAACAGTTTCTTTTACTTCTCTTACCAGTTCTTTCAGTTCTTCTGCTTCTATTTGAACAATAGAAGGCATGACATTACTCTTCATAATATTTCGTTTTATTCTTTACAACAAAGTTTCTGTGAGCAGTATCAGGGGGAATTTAAGTCAATCGTTGGTGCAGAATGCAAAGCGAACCCGCGAGATGTTATTACCTGCTCATTTTCAGGGTGCAAAATTACTACATAACAGGTTCATAAAAAAATAAAACAATAAAATACTTGTTAAATTGGTCCTCAGGAGGTTTGAGTGGTTAAATCTGGTGTTGATTGGTCACAAAGTGGCACTGCCCCCCTGTTTTTGCGGACAATACGCGAGTATAAACTGATTTCTTTATCGAATAAGAAGCGGAAAAATAGTTTTGTCCAGGAAGTATGGTATGACAGTGAATTATAAAAAGAAGGTGCCGTTTCTCTGATCTTGGGTAACCTGTTCCATGGTATTGAAGGAAAATCGTGGTGTTCATTATGATAGCCCACATTAAATGCTACCCGGTTAAATACTCCATAGTAGCTATAGGTTTCCTGTTCTCCGTGTGTTAGATAATGTTCCTGAATCCATCGTGCACCCAGTGGATGCAAGCCAACTGAGAAGAAAAAACTCAGTATCATAAATACCAATGCTTTGGGGCCAAAAAAGATGGTAATTGCTGAAACAAATGCGATTTGCGCTACCCAATTCAACAATATCCATTTATCAAAAGGTTTGATCTCTTTTAGTCTTGATATACGAAACAATTGAAAAAAGGGATAAAACAACAACCAGATTACTTTCCCGATAAAATAATTATCGATCAATTTTGCTTCCCAATGATTGGGCAGATCGCCATCAAGTTCATGTACTCCCTGAAAAGAATGGTGCTTGATATGGTACCTTTCAAAGGATACAGAACTGGGAAATATCAGCGGCAGGTTTGCGAATATCCCTGCCAGCCTGTTAGCAACGGGTGATTTAAAAATAAGTCGGTGCGCACATTCATGAATCATTACAAATAATGCATGATCAATAAATGCACCAATAATATACGCAGTTGCCAGTACGATCCACCAGGATTGTGCACCCAGGAACCATCCAATACAGGTTTGAGCAACTACCAGTAAGAAAATAGCAATAAAAGTTAGCTTGTTCTTACCAATCAACTGTCTGATCTGGGGATGAGCTTTGAGAATTTTTTTGGTCCTATGACGATGGGGTTCTGATTCCTGAGAATAGATAAAGCTTTTCGTTGGCTGCATATCCGGACAATATATGCATAAATACACAGATAGGGCATTAATAGAGCAATTATCTGAATACGATGGTGCAACATGAAATATGTGTAGGTTTCCGAAGACCGTATTACCTTTATCAAAAAAAGACCTTGAAACAATTCATTTATGCAATGCTGGTGCTGTTGATGGCATGCGGACAATCGCAGAAACCTTATACAAATGCAGAAAATGCACTTGATGCAGGCCGTGAATTTATTGATGCCTGTTTAAAAGGTGACTTTGCCCGCGCAAAATGGTATATGGTGGATGATAGCACCAATCAGGGGCATCTGAACAGAGCTGAAACCAAATACAGGAATTACGATAAAGAAGGGCGGCAACAATTGAGGTCTGCTTCTATAAATATCAGCGAAGTAAGCGATGTAGATACAGCAACTTCAATCATTTATTATAGTAATTCTTTTGATCAGCAACCGCTTAAGATTAAAGTGATTAAACAAGCAGAAAAATGGCTGGTTGATTTTAAATATACCTTCAACCCGAATTTATAACCCAGTAGATTTTCAATTGAACCATAAAGCAAGCAAATATGCATAAAACAGTTCTTCACCCCTGGCATGGTGTTCATTACGGCGAACAGGCTCCCCGTATTGTAAATGCAGTTATTGAGATACCGCAGGGCTCGAGGTGTAAATATGAGATTGATAAAGAAACAGGTTTATTAAGACTAGACCGTGTTATCTTCTCATCTTTTTATTACCCTATTAATTATGGTTTTATCCCACAATCTTATGGTGGGGATAAAGATCCACTCGATATATTGGTTATTACCTCTTTATCGGTGCAACCACTTACATTAATGGATGCCAAGGTAATTGGGGTTATGCAAATGATAGATGGGGGCGACCCGGATGATAAAATTATTGCCGTAGCGGCAACAGACCCTGGTGTTAACCATTACAACAATATTGAAGAACTGCCCAAACACTTTTTTGATGAATTGAGGCATTTCTTTGAGGAATACAAAAAACTTGAAAACAAATCAGTAGTTGTTGAAGATTTTGGCGATAAAGCCAAAGCACTAACTATTGTTCAGGAGGCGATTGACTTCTACAAAGAACAATTCGGCCACAAATAACATATATGAATAGTACAACGATTGTTTTATTGGTCCTGATAGGCCTTGCAGCAGGTTTTTTAAGTGGACTTGTCGGAATCGGAGGTGGTATAATACTGGTACCAGCATTGGTTTTATTACTTGGATTTACCCAAAAACAGGCCCAGGGAACTTCATTGGGTATTATGCTATTACCTATCGGGATTCTTGCGGTAATACAATATTATAAACAGGGATATATCAATGTTAATTACATTCTAATCGTAGCCGTGGCTTTCGTGGCCGGCAGCTTTTTGGGAAGCAAACTGGCACTCTCCCTGAGCGATGAGAAAATGAAGAAGGTATTTGCCGTGCTTTTATTTATCCTGTCTATTAAAATGCTTTTTTTCGACCGTTCGGGCGATAAAAAAGCACAGGCAAGTAATACCCAGGTTCAAAGGACCGAAAAAAACCATGAAAAAGGCTGATGCCGATTCAAGGCATCACCCTATCTTTGCCAAAATTGAAAAAAATGGAAGCAAAAAAATCCACTGCCAAATATTGGGCACTCTGCTTTTTCTGGTTAGCCCTGATGATCGTATTACTGATTGTATACCGTGAGTTTTTCTGGCTGGCTTTACCGGGGACTGTTACCTATTTTGCCAAAGGCATGGATATTATGTAAGCTATTTTCAACCGTATGTATAAAAGAAAAGCAACCTCAGGGTTGCTTTTCTTTTATACATACCTTTTAATGATTCTTAACTGATGTGTTCGTTTTCCATTTCCCGAATGAACAATGCCCATATTATCGATTCGGTCGATCCTGACCTGTCCGGAAGCATGTATAATTGTATCTGGACCTAACATAATCCCTACATGCGTAATTTTACCCTCCGGATTATCGAAGAAAGCCAGGTCACCACATATTGCTTCCTGTAAAAAACCAACTGTTTCCCCTTTTTCTGCCTGTTGATAAGCATCTCTGGGTAAATGTTTTCCGAAATGACGATAAACCTGTTGAGCAAATCCACTGCAGTCTATTCCAAATACCGTTCTTCCTCCCCATAAATAAGGACTATTCAAATATTGCATAGCAATAGCAGTTATACTACTTTCATTGAATTCAGCCATACCGGTTTTCCAGGTTTGGCTGGAATAGATGAAACGATGTTCGGGTAATACCAATTCTCCGTTTTTAAACAGATGCAAAGGTGTACCCGCTCCTATCATGATAGTTGTATCGTGGTATTGAAGTGCTGATGCCCATCCCGTACTAAGCTGGTCAGATTGCGTATCTGGTGCATGCTCCAAAAAAATCAATTGCGACTGCTGACACCATCCTTCATAATCATCGTATAATGTTTGCACCAGTACAAAATCGGTACTGGTTTCTTTTACCATTGCAAGTTCTCCAAATAATAACTGACTCACCATTTCTGACCTGTGAGAAGGCTCTTTACGCATAGGAACAACTGCCACAATAGGCATAACAAAAGACATATCGAATATTTGTGTTCAAGATATGGAATTTTAAAGGTTGGGCATCTAATAAGAAATAGCTATTTTAAAGCGTGCATTCAGGAAAGTATTCACATATCAGCGATAACGAACTGTTGGAATTCTTCTATGCCGACAATAATAATGAATGGTTGGGTATTTTGCTGGAACGCTATACTTACCTCCTGCTCGGTGTTTGTATGAAATACCTGAAAAACGAAGAAGAGTCCAAAGATGCCGTACAGCAGATATTTTTAAAAGCCATAACAGAACTGGGTAAATACAAGGTTGACTACCTGAAAAGTTGGCTATATATGGTAGCCAAGAACCATTGCCTGATGAAACTGCGCGACAAACATGTGATTGTGTCTGCAGAAGAGCAAAAAGGACTAACTGCGCCTGAATCTGACAAGGATGCACTGATTGAGAAAGAAATTACCCTTAATTATCTTGAAAAGGCATTAGAAGAACTCAATGACGAGCAAAAAACATGTGTAACTTTATTCTATCTGCAAAAAAGAAGCTACCAGGAGATTGCTGATACGACCGGGTTCTCTCTTTTACAAGTAAAAAGCCATATTCAGAACGGAAAACGAAACCTGAAAATATTGGTTGAAAAGAAAATGAAACAAGCCTGATGAGCGACCTGAAAGACATATTACAGGATGATGATGGATTAAAGCAGGAAGACCTGCTCCGCTATCTGGAGGGTAAAACTTCAGCAGAAGAGCGCTATGCCATTGAGAAAAGGATGGCCGATTCTGAATTTATCAATGATGCTGTTGAAGGCTTACAAGATTTTCAGGATAAAAGAAAGTTAGATCAATATGCCAGACAATTAAACCTGCAATTGCAAAAACAAACTTCCAAAGGCCGCAGGAATAAACGCAGGAGACAACTCAATAGCCAACAATGGACCTTAATAACCATTGTTACGATCCTCTTGTTATGCATATTGGCTTATTGGGTAATCAGGATCTACCAACATAATGGTTGATTACCTGCACAACCGCTGAATTAAAGTTTTATGCTGCGGAAATATTTTTATCAGATTTGATGCTTCTGCCATTTCAAAATCAGCGAAGTCAAAAGCAGGAGCCACAGTGCATCCTACAAAAGAATATTCTCCACCCGGTGCTGTTTCAGAAGCAAACCAATAACCAGCCGGCACCACATATTGATAAGTAGTACCAGGACTGTTTCCCAGTTGAACGGTGGTTAATTCACCTTCCGGAGTTATCACATGAACCAATAAAGTATCCCCTGCATAAAAATGCCAGCATTCATCGGACTGTATCCGGTGAAAAGCAGAGAAATTGGCTTTCTCTAATAAAAAATAGATTGCGGAAGAAAAAGCACGTCTGCCTTTGAAGCGATCCGGCAGGGCATTATGCTCAATATGTTCATCAGATTTATATGTTTCACGATAATACCCCCCTTCCGGATGCGGTATAAGCTGAAACTGTTCAATTAGTTGCTTCGCAGGTAAATGCATGTCCAAAGATCAGGTAATCAGGATTAATTTTTGCGGCAGTGAGAAATATTCATTCTTAATTTTTTCGAGGTTTTCTTTTTTATTGAAAAGATCATAATACTCATCGATATCAATATTATTGTTTTCCTTGTTAACGTAAACCGGGCCTGATACAGAACTGTTTGTTTCGTTTTCAAACAATGCTGTCCGAACAACACCACTAACGGTAGCTTCTTCCTGCAGGTGACATTTGTTTTTACAGATTATATTTCCCTCAATAAGTCCACCAACAACTATTTCATGGCATAAGATATCACCGCTAACAGTGGCTTTACTGTCTACGATAACCTTATTGTTACAAAAAATAATGCCTTTGAAATCGCCTTCTATCCTGATTGGTGAAATGGTTCTGATGATGCCAAAATAAAAGCCCCCCGAGACAACCTGTACGGCTGGCAGCATGGGCTCTGATTTGTTTTTTTTAAGGAAAAACATGGGATTGGATTGGTTTTATGAGGAAATGGACGTTTAAGATAGCCAAAATATGTGGTTTTACCTCGATTATAACGCGATTCCTAAATGTTTACAAATAAATAATAATTTGTATCTTGACCTTCTAACCGCCAACAGGCCTTAGCTTTGTGTCTGTTATACGTTTATAAAAAACCAACACATGAACAAGTTCAGGGAGCAATTATTGCATGATCCCAATGCAAGTTTCGGCACACAGTCTTTTCCGGAAGACAAACAATTGTTGATTACTAAATCAACCAATGTATCTGGTATACTTGATTCAGAGAATGACATTATTCTGGACGGTAATTTCAGTGGTGTATTGTACAGTAAGAAAACTGTTCATATCACTCCTACTGGTGTAATGACCGGTGTTATCATCTGCAATGATATTAAAGTGGAAGGTGAGTTTGAAGGATCTGTGTATGGTTTAAGGGTTAATCTCTGTAAGGATTCGGTATTAAAAGGAAATATCCATTGTACCATTATCAATACAGAAATGAACCAATACGTTGATGCGAATATTAAACTGATTAGCCTGGAAGCTACTGCTTTTGAAAGTAGTTCAATGGATTTGTTTACACACCTGAAAGAAGTATTTGGTAAGAATAATAAGGACAACAATTACCTGAATATTTTCCAGGAGAAAATGAACCTGGTTAAGCCTTCCAATAAATTTTACCACCAGACGATTTATGTAGCCCCTAATCCGGGAACAACGGCTGCACCTGAAAGCGACGACACTCCTGAAACTGAGTCTTAACAGATCTCAGTTCATCATAAAAAGTAAAAGGGATACTGTTCAGTATCCCTTTTACTTTTTATACTCATTTGATACGCTATGGTATCCAGATTTTATAAATCAGGTAACAAATAAGTCCGCCTATTAAAGCGATCAATAACCCATTTACCCGTTTTTTCTTTAAGAAGAACAGCATCACCAACCCACTCAATGAAACAATGATCAGGAATGCTGCCGATAGGTCAATAACCCATTTCCAGGCATTTCCGCTGTCTCGTCCCTTATGAAGGTCGTTGAACAATGCGATAACCCCGAGTTTCATCTCTGTTAATTGCATGGCACCGTCTTCCCTGTTTATAAATGCATCGGCGCTATATCCTGGTCCACGAAAGGATACCATGCATTGGTCGTCCTGGATCATAAAATCACTTACATATCCCTTGATACCATATTGTTTTCGCAGCAACTCAACTACTTCCATTTTTTTAATTAGAGCAGTATCAGACATATTAACCCAACTGGCAGGAATAGAACCTTGTACTTTATTTTCACGTTCAACAGATTCATCGAACCATTCGAGATGGTTTAAGGTGATTCCGGTAACAGAAAAGAAAAGCACGATTACAAAACTGAACATCGACAGGTAAATATGTAACCAACGAGAATACCTGGCTGTTAATTTTTTCCACTCAGATTGTTTAGCTCCGGCTTTTTTGTCCTTTGTAGCGGTCTGCTTAATTTCCATTCGCTTTCTTTTGAAAATCCAATGATGCTGAGCTTACTTCCAGGTTTCCGGGGATATCGATATGTTGTGCTTTTGTCGCAATTTTTATTTCCTGACGCATCAACTGGTAAGTGCCGTGTTCTCTTGCTGCTTCAATATGAATGGTATATGTACCCTGGCTCACCAGATTGCCTTTATCATCTTTCCCATCCCATTTAATGGTGTATTTACCGGGAGTTCTTGTGGCGCTGCTTGTTGAGCTGATGTTATTAGGACCTGCAGAAAACTGATCATAATAAGTTGCATACCAGGTACGCATATCATTGAGCCATTTCGGTTTATTATACCATAGCGCCAGCAAACGGACTGGTTTTTTATCGGCATCGGTTACCCAGATAGCCACAAATGGCCTCCTTATACGTGTTCCTTCAATGGTTGCTAATTCAAGGTTGATGGCCAATTCATATTTATCGTTCCATTGTTTATCTGCAAAGTTGTTAGATACCGGTGCCGGGGCTGTTTTATTAAATGGCATGCTTGCATTCCAGCCTTTGCTTTCAATGCGCTTTCCATCTGCAGTAATGAGCATGTATGCTGCCCCGGGCACAGTTGCTACGAGTTTTTCGCTTTCTGCCGGACTCAACACATTTAAAGCAGTTGCCAGTGCTCCGGCATCGGTGGCATTATCTGCAATTACGGTAGCGCTGATTACTTCGCTGGTAGGGAAGCCGGTTCTGGGATCAACAATATGGGAATACCATTTACCTTCAATCATATTACCCCTTCTGTAGTTACCGCTGGTGGCGATGGTTTTATTAGCAACTTCAAGTTGTGCGATAGGAAGATCATTCTCTGCATCTGCTTTCGGGTTTGCTACAAGTACCTGTTCGGTATGTGTACCTTTTACCAGTATATCGCCTCCAATATTTACCACTACTCCATGTACACCTGCAACAGCAAGTGCTGCATCTGCTGCTTTTTGAAGGATATAACTTTTCGCAAATGAATTCAACATAAGTGCCGCATTGGTTTTATGGGTTGCGGTTTTATTTGTTTCATTTAATGAATAGTGCTGTTGACGAACTATGTTTAAAACTGCTGCTATTTCTGCTTCATTGGGCTTTCGGTTTTCTTTTGCAGTGGTTTTCCAAAGCTTACCTATAGCTTCTGCAGAGGCATCAAGTGCGCCATTGGTTCTGGTACGCCATTGCTCAAAGAGACCGAGCACTTCAAATAATTCAGCCGAAACCGGAGTGGCTGTATTAGTAGTACTTACCCATTTGCTGAATTCACTGTTTGCGTCGTAGCCACTTAATATTTTATTGAGCCTGTCAATTTCGTTTAATGCTGCCTGCTCTGCTTTGTTGGCAAATTGTTCCTGATCGGCAACAATTTTTATCTCCATAGAAGTACCCAGTACATTCTCATAATCGGCGATAAAGATTTTGGCGGGTTTTGTTTTTTTAGGGGTAGCGCTGGAGAAAAAAGCTAACAGCAGTAAGAGGCAACTGATACGTCCGGATGTTTTCATGAAGTACAAATGTTTGTAGACTATTTAAAAGTTAATTTAAAATTAGGCATGCAAGAAGGCTAGAATAAGCGGTTAAAAGTAAAATCATTCACGCTGAACCATTTACCAGATCGGTAAAAAAGGCGTAAATAACGACCAAGTACTATTTCGCGCTAATGCTGTGATAACAGCATTAGATGGATGGATTTATCATAAGTTTAATGGACTCATTGTCGAAATCGGTATAAAACTATGGGCTGCTGGCTTCACGCTTCTAGCTGCTAGCCTTGATTGGTGCGTATTGCAGACTATCAGCTTTGACTGGAATATATAAGAGGGCATGCGATTTTTTATGATATCCCTGCTCAAAAGGAGTATTTAATTGTAGAACTTAAGCTAATGAAAGGTTCAGTTCATGATAAAAAAAGCCAGAAGCTAGTGGTCAGTATTGTCCGGGAAAATTTGACGACGATCTTTAGGGGTGTCTATGGTGGGCCACAGATCTTCATGATTTTCAAGATATATCATGTAAATCTTGAAAATCATGAAGATCTGCGTTCTTTTAATAACAGGAAGTGCAATAACAGCAATCAAATAATTTATTTAACCAGCTCATTATAAATTATCCCCCCTTCATTTATTCCATCAATAGCTGAAAGCCTAAAATAAGCACCAATCAAGGCTAGCAGCTAGAGGCTATAAGCTCGAAGCTCTTTTCCCTACGGTAATCCTCGAATATTCATACCTTTGCAAACTTACCGGGGTCGTACTGGTTTTGACAGCATATGGTACGGTTGGTGTAAGCATGCAGTGCGTTGGATAATTAGCACTTAAATCTGAATATTCAAACTTCAAATGGCAATACACAGTATGCCATGGCTGCCTAATCAGTGATTAGATAGTCATTTGGGCCGCCGCACAGGTTGATCTGTTACCAGGTGCCGCCGCCGACTCAAAATAAACACAGGTTGCTGCAACAGAAGGCTGTGACTGTTGCTTAAGACCATCCAGCTAAGTGTATTGTTGGTTTGTTCATGTCCGGCAGTATACCGACAAATAATCATGAAATAAGCATGTAGAAAGCTAATGGTAGCGATGTTTGGACAGGGGTTCGACTCCCCTCGACTCCACAAAACAGGAAATACTAGAGATTTCCTGTTTTTTTATGGATAACATTGAGTGTATGATGCCTCAGTTAGACAGAATTCAATGAGCTAAAAAACATAAAGGTGTAAAACATTGTATTTTTACCACTCATGAAATTGTCATTATTACTTTTATGTTTACTGACTGGCTCGGGTTTGATGGCAAATGACAGCCTTATTATATCCAGACTATTACAACGACTGGATATATTACAAACAAAAGAAGATGGTATATTTCCTAAGGGGAGTTTCCCTACTTATCGCACGTATGCTTTGAAGAAGCAAAGACAGAAAGCTGATATCAACCCTTTTTTTACTGGTCTGATAGGGTTTACACTGGAAGACCTAAAATCCGAATTCTCACCCTATCAACATGAACTGGCCAACAAAATTATTCACCAATCATTTTCTGCATACCCGAAATTTAAAAACAGAAATGCGGATAGGAATACCTATAATTTCTGGCCTACTGATACTCCACGCATATTCACTTATAGTGGATGGCTAAATCTTTTCAACAAAAAAAGAGCACTTCCTGATGATTTAGATGATACCGTTATTCTATTGATGGCACAACGCAAAAGCGATTCCATCGCTAAAGAAGTTCATGATCTGATGCAGGGCTATACTAATAATGAAGAGAAAAAAATCAGCAATACTTTTCCTGAATATAAAAAGATTGGAGCATATTCTACTTGGTTTGGCAAAAAAATGCCGGTCGATTTTGATATCAGCGTACTCTGTAATGTGCTGTATTTTGTTCAGTTTTATAATCTTACATGGACCGCAGCAGACTCAGCCAGTTTATTTTTGATTGAAGACATGATTAAAACAAAGAAGCACATTAATTATTCCAATTATGTTTCTCCACATTATGTAACTGTTCCGAATATACTGTACCATATTTCCAGGTTAATGGCTTTAAAACCCATTCCTCCACTGGAAAAACTAAAGCCTCAACTAATTGAAGATGCAAAAGTTGCACTAAGTACTTCCACTGTTTTTATGGATCAGGTAATTTTAGGTACTTCATTATTGCGATGGGGTGTTAAACCACCTGTAATTAATCTTGGCAATTCCAGCGACACAAAATTCATTAACATGGTTGAAGATGAAAAATTCTGCTTTTTTATCGCCAGCATGGCATCTATGTTACCAGATTCATGGAAAAAAAGAATGACAAAATTAAAAATCGGTACATTCTATTACTATTGTCCGGCTTACAACCACCTGTTATTACTTGAGCATCTTGTGCTAAATAAAAAACATAGCATGCTGCAATAAAAAAGCGTCACATGAAGTTGTAACGCTTTTTTATTAAATAATATAATTTGGACTATTTGAATAATCTCCAGAAATCCAGCCCCAATGCATACGCCATCAATCCCAATAACAGCACCATTCCCACCATTTGCGCATATTCCATGAATTTATCGCCAGGTTTTCTGCCTGTGATCATTTCGATGAGTGTAAATAGCGCATGTCCTCCATCAAGTGCAGGTATGGGGAGAATATTCATGAATGCTAATACAATTGAAAAGATACCGGTTAGTGTCCAGAAACGCTGCCAGTCCCATTCGCCTGGGAAAGTATTCCCAATGCTGATTACACTACCGAGTGAATCATTTACGTCTTGTTTTCCGGTAAACAACTGTTTAAGACCAGTCATATACCTGTCTAATGCTTCCCAGCAACGGTTAAATCCTTCCGGAATAGCCTGTGCCAGCGTATATTCTTTTTCAACTGTTCCAAATATTTTGAAAGGAGATACTGCCCAAAAACCAGCTTTTCCTTTTTCATTTAGTAAAAGTCTTACCTGAACAGTATCAGCTCCACGCAATACAGATAATGTGATGATTGAATCTGCATAATTTTTTGCCCGTTGTTGGTATTCGTGGTAATAAGTGATTGGTTCTCCATTAAACGCTACAAGGGTGTCTCCTTTTTGTAATTTTCCGGATCTGAAAACTGCATCTTTTGCTGAAACGCTATCAACAATTGCAGGATAACGAGGTAAAATCATGCTTCCTAGTTTTCTGTTTTTCACCATTTTCTTGGTGAAATCCCCGGGAACTTTCAACGCTACCTCTGTACCATTACGTTGTACTTCGATCGTTGCGGCCTCTTTAAACATGATTTCAGATTCAAGCGCAGAAAAGTTTTCGAGAGGCTTACCATTGATGCCCGTAATCAGGTCTCCATCCTGTACGCCAATTGATTTAGCGAGAGAGTCGGCATGAACACCATATTTAAGGTTTTTTACCGGCAGGTATTCTTCACCCCAAACCCAGGTGATGCCTATAAAAATAACAATAGCCAGTAGCACATTTACTACTACACCGCCAATCATGATAATTAGTCTTTGCCAGGCTGGTTTAGCACGAAACTCCCATGGTTGTGGGGGCAGTTTCATCTGCTCTTTATCCATGCTTTCATCAATCATACCAGCTATTTTCACATAGCCTCCGAATGGTACCCAACCCAGGCCATATTCAGTTTCTCCCTTTTTTTTCTTCCATAGACTGAACCATGGGTTGAAAAACAGGTAGAATTTTTCTACACGGCATTTAAACCAACGCGCCGGTAAAAAATGCCCCAGTTCATGCAAGATCACTAAAATGGAAAAAGATAGAATAAATTGTCCGGCTTTAACTGCCACACTACCCCATTCAATTGCTAATAAAGTCATACAGGTTTACTGATTGTTTTAGATGTTATACCTCATTTCGTGCAGTATATTGGTTGTGAAAATAGGCAAAGATTACATGTGAATCAAAGAAGCGGCGAAATTACGTGCCTCTCCATCGCTTTCAAAATACTCTTCAAGCGTGGGTTTTTCGATAAATGCCGTTTTTTGCATGGTTTGGGCCACTACTTCTGTCATGTCGAGAAACCCAATCCGGTTTCTCAGGAAGGCAAATACAGCTATTTCGTTGGCAGCATTTAAAATACAGGGCATATTCCCCCCTTTATAGAGTGCTTCTGTTGCCAGTGCAAGGTTTCGGAAGGTTTTAGTATCTGGTTCTTCGAATGTAAGTGTATTGGGCTTTCTGAAATCATACCTGGGGAATCCATTAGGTATTCTTTCAGGGAATGCCATGGCATATTGAATCGGCAGTTTCATATCAGGTAAGCCCATCTGTGCTTTGAGGCTACCATCTTCAAATTGCACCATGCTATGTATGATACTCTGTGGATGTACCAATACTTCAATTTGATCGGGATGAAGATTAAACAACCATTTTGCTTCAATCATCTCCAGCCCTTTATTCATCAATGTAGCCGAATCGATACTTATTTTGGCTCCCATACTCCAGTTTGGGTGCTGTAATGCGTGGTCACGTTTTACATTAACCAGAAAATTCGGCTTTTTGCCCAAGAACGGACCTCCGCTTGCAGTAAGTATGATCTTTTCTATTTTATTCCTGCCCTCACCTACCAGGCATTGAAATATGGCAGAATGTTCACTGTCAACGGGAATAAGCGGCACTTTTTTCTCCATGGCCATTCTTACTACAATATCTCCTGCAACCACCAATGTTTCCTTATTGGCCAAACCAATGGCTTTTCCATTTGAAATAGCCATCAGGGTAGGTTTTAATCCCGCATAGCCAACAATTGCGGCCAGCATCATATCGTAGCAGTCCATCCCAGCAGCTTCCACCAATGCTTTTTCACCTGCAAATACTTTGACATCAGTATGAGCAAGTGCTTCTTTTACAGTGGTATATTTTTTTTCATCTCCAATCACCACTACATTCGGATTAAAAGTCAAAGCCTGTTTAATCAGTAATGCATCATTGGTTTGAGCAGTTAATATTTCCGCTGTAAAAAGGTCTGGATTAGCCGCAATCACGTCCAATGCCTGGGTACCTATAGATCCTGTAGAGCCAAATATGGCAATCCTTTTTTGATTCATAATTTCATTCCCAAAGATGCGGGCATAGTTACACAATTTATGCCAAAAAAAGGAGTATCGTGATATTTGGCGAGGGTTTTTAAGTATTGATTTCCGGGGAAAAACAGCTTCTAGCCTCTAGCTGCTAGCTACTAGTTTTTTGGGGCTATTAATTAAACCATCCACAAGCTTAAATATGGTAATTAAATTTTTATTATAAATAGGATTTTTACAAAACAAATTCGCAAGCCCTGCCATTTATTAAAATAATAGCAGAATTCCTAAAACAAGCACCAATCAAAGCTAGCAGCTAGAGGCTAGAAGCTCGCAGCTAATTTTGCCCAACCAGTTCTGCCAAACAATACACACTTTCTTAATTTCATAAATATGCAATATCTTACTACCATAATTTATTAATTGGAACCATCAATTTATAAATACTTTTTGCCGACTGGTCGTAATTTATTTATCTGGGCCAACAGTTTGCTGATGTTGGCGGGTTTATTCTTTTTTGGCTGGAGACCGGTAATTATTGTATTTGCTTATGTTTTCGAAACCATCATTATTGGTATCATTCACCTGTTTAAGCTTTGGTATGTATTAAAATATGGTGAGGCTCAAAATAATCATGTTGCTTCAAAAGATCCCAGACAGATTAATGGCTATGGCATTATTCCATTCTTCCTTGTTCATTATTTCTTTTTCATTTTTGTGCAGTCGGTTTTTATTTTTTCTGCGGTAGGTAAGAGTTTGCCTGGCTTATCGTCGGACGCGTTCAATGTTTTCGGCAATTATAAATTTCTATTATCTCAGACTGATATGCAATTGGCATTTGCGTCGATTGCATTAGCCAATATTGGTTATACATTTAGAAATTTTTTCGTTACAGGCAGGTATCACAAATACACGGTGAATATGCTTTTCATGCAACCCTATATTCGGATTTTTATACAACAACTGGTTGCAATACTTGCAGGATTTTTCTTCTTTTTCAAAGACGGCGCAATGGTTGCTGCGTTATTATTAATTATAACCAGACTAGTATTAGACCTTTACCTTCAAGCTATAAAATATAACGCTCAGGCAAGAAACAAATTAAAAGAAAAGCTTTCAGCTAAAGGAAGCAAATTGCAGGTTACGGATGAGCAATTGGATCTCTTTTTAGAATAACTTCTTTTGCATTTTTATTCTGTAATAAAGGCCGATAAAGCGTCGGCAAGTTTTCTATCGTTACTCAGCCTGGGCACTTTGTTTTGTCCGCCAAGTTTTCCAATAGAACGCATATAATCGATAAATCCGTTTTTGCGAACCCGGCGCACTTGTAGTGTTTGGAGAATATTTCCACGAATCAGGTCGTCATAATATACATTTTTATTACGCAGGTTTTCTTCCGTTTTTTGTATGAATGTGTTGAAATTATCCGGTTCTTTTTCAAACTCAATAAACCATTCATGGTAGCTTTTTCCTTGTCCCTGTTGAATCATAGGTGCTACGGTAAATTCGGTTATATGAGCATTGGTTTCTTCAGCAGCTTTTAATAACGCAAATTCCACTTCCTCTCCTATAACATGTTCACCGAATGCGGATATAAAATGTTTGGTTCTGCCACTAACAATAATTCTATATGGATCTGTGCTGATAAATTTAATAGTATCACCAATATTGTACCCCCATAGACCAGCATTATTATTAATGATGAGGGCATAGTTTTCGCCAACCTTTACATCTTTCAAACTTAATCTTGTTGGGTGTTCATTGAAAATTTCTGCGGCTGGTACAAATTCATAATAAATACCGCTGTTTGTATTCAGTAATAATCCTTCCCCATCTTGTTTGTCCTGGAATGCAAAGAAGCCTTCGCTGGCAGGAAATAATTCAATACTGTCAACTTTTCTTCCAATGCTTTCAAATAATTTAGCGCGATAGGGTTCGAAGTTTACGCCACCTTGTACCATTAAACTAAAATTTGGAAAGAGCTCTCCAACCTTTTTACCACTTTTTTCTATCAGTCTGTCGAAATACATCTGCATCCATGGTGGTATGCCGCTGATGAGGGTCATATCTTTTTGAATGGTTTCTTCAACAATTTTATCGAGTTTGGTTTCCCAGTCTTCAATGCAATTGGTTTCGTAGCCGGGTAATTGGTTGGCGCGGAGATAGCTTGGCACGTGGTGGTTTACGATGCCGCTTAAACGTCCGGTTGGAATTCCGCCAACTCTTTCCAATACCGGTGAACCACTTAAAAATATCATTTTACCCCCGGCAAATGCAGTATTACCGGTTTCAGCCATATAGCAGAGTAATGCGTTTCTGGCTGTATTGATATGATTGGGAATAGAGTCTTTGGTAATGGGTATATATTTCACTCCGCTGGTAGTACCACTTGTTTTGGCAAAATAGATGGGTTTGCCTTTCCAAAGTATATTTTCCTTGCCCTGTTTAATCTGTTCGATATAGGGTTTAAAAGCCTCATAGTCGCGAATAGGTACAGCCTGAGCAAATCCGGCATGATTTTCAACATCATGTAAACCATGCTCCTTTCCAAATTGTGTACCCCTGCCGGTTTTTAGCAATTGCTTCAGAATAAGTTCCTGGTCTTCAAGAGCATGGACACTGTTTCTTTTGATCTGTTTATATATATATTGGGCAAATGGTTTTGCCAGTAAAGATTTCAGGTTCATAGTACAGGTGGCCTTTAAGACCAATTCAACAAAAATAGACAGAAGTTGGGGGTTTGCCATTGTTTTTAAAATTTAAAAACAGGTACTTAATTTTTTTGATTGTTTACATCATATTAAATAATCACTTATATTAGCAATATCTATAGTTTTAGTTGTGTAATTAAATCCTTGTTTATCCCCCCACATTTTCAGGCATTTTAATACACATTTAATTATTAATACAACATTTTTTATTTAATTATACCTCACTCTAATGCGACAAAAAATCTTCTTTTTTTTACTTGTTACTGTATGTTCTGTGCATTTAATGTATGCTCAAAAACCTGACCCGGTTAAAGTGCGGATAGTTTACAAGTTTAGGTTCATGAATGACACGACTTCCAGAACTGAATTCACTGAAAATGAAATGATTTTAATGATCGGTGAAAAGATGAGTGCATATAAGAGTTATTCGAGCTATAAAATAGACTCTATGTATAAAGCGAATCCGGGAAACTTTTCCGGAGGTATGATCAGTGCTGGGACAATCAGCATAGCAGGAGCACCTACTGATTTATCGAATGCTCAGTATACCATTCTAGCCAAAAACCAATTATTATCCAGTAACCGCATTTTTGTTACAGAATACCTCGTAGATGAGTCGGCAAAACAAACGCAATGGACCATTACCGGTGAAACAAAAGAAATAGCAGGCATTGCCTGTCAGAAAGCCACTGGCCGTGTGAAGGGGCGTGATTATGCTGCTTGGTTTGCCCCAGAATTACCTTATAGCCTTGGTCCATGGAAACTCAACAACCTGCCAGGCTTAATTCTTGAAGCAAGTGATAATGCAGGAGAAGTTTTTTTTGAATTTGAAAGGATGAGCAGTGAAGCATCTACAGCAACGGTTGAATTACCCAACAAAGCAACGCAGGTTTCACTGAGTGAATATTTAAAGGTGAAAGCTGCTTTTGAAGCAGACCCGCAGGGTTTTATGCGTGCCAATGCACCTCCGCCCCCTCCGGGTATGAGTAGTATGGGCAATATAACTGTTTCAGGCAGGCCTATTAACCCTGCTGCGAATGTGAAAAAAACTGTATTTAATAATAAGCTGGAAAAAGAAAATTAAGCATTGAGACTTACGATTATTTACAGTATAGTTATTGTTTCACTTGTATTGTCTACAAAGGCGTTTTCTCAAATAAAACTTACGGGCACGGTTAAGGACGCTGCAAAGAAACCTTTGTCTTCAGCAAGTGTAACACTTACTAAGAATGGAAAGCCAATCATTCTGGCATTTGGCATTACCAATAATACCGGATCATTTACATTACAGTTTAATGGTACCTTTCAACCAGACAGTTTTTTGCTGAATGTATCTGCCATCAATTTTAAAAAACAACAGGTTAAGGTTACCAGGGCAGAGGAAACATTTGCTTTTGTTTTGGAAACAACAGTGAGTGAACTGCCTACAGTAACGGTAAAAAACAAAAAACCGCTTGTACGACTTGAAGGAGATACTTTACATTATGACGTATCATCTTTTGCCGACAAGAGCGACCGTGTTATTGGTGATGTGATAAAAAAACTACCCGGTGTTGAAATGGATGAATCAGGCAAAATAACTTATCTCGGAAAACCCATTACGCATTTATACATTGACGGGGATGATTTACTTGACGGACGTTACAATATTGCTACCAGAACCATCCCCTCCGAAATGGTTAGTAAAGTAGAGGTGCTGGAAAATCATCAGGATATAAAATCATTAAAGGGAGTCCTACCCAGCAGTAGTCCAGCAATGAACCTGGTTTTAAAAGACAAGAGCAGGGCCAAATTAATTGGCGATGGGAACCTGGCTGCCGGCACTCCCTCCGCGGTTAATGGTGCTATAAACCTGATGCTTTTCAAAAAAGAAATCAAGTTTATCAACTACTATAAGTACAACAATACCGGCGTTGATCTTCAAACCGACCTCAGTTCTCATACTACTGGTTTTTCTGCCTTCAGAAACAGCGATAACAATATTAGTCCAGGATTATTGTCAACTGCTACCGCAGGAAGTCCGGATTTAAATAAAATGCGATTTCTTTTTAACAATAACGGGTTACTGAACATCAATAAAATGGTTCGTTTATCGCCAGATGCTACCATCCGGTTAAATGGCTATTTCCTGCATGATCAAAGGAACCAGTCTTACAGGTATAATGCTACTTATTTCCTACCTGGCGACACTATACGTTACAGTGAATACCAAGAAAACAAGAACCGGCCAAGCACTTACGTAACACAGGTGAACCTGAATATTAATAACAAACGTTATTTCCTGAACAACACATTATTGATTGAAAATGCCATTACCAATGGTTATGCGGGCATGGAAACAAATACCCAACCATTGCTAAGTCAGCAACTGCATCTAAATAGTAGCACATTCAGTAATGATTTCCGATACAATAAAGTGCTAAGAGGAAAACATGTATTAGAAATCGGATCCTTTATCAGCAATCGAACCAATCCGCAGGAATTAATGATTGGGCCGGGGTTATATAATAATTTACTCAATAATAATGTTCCTTACGCACAACTGATTCAGCGGGCAAATGAACCCGTATTTTATATAGATAATTTCCTGACCTATCGCCGTAAGGCAGGTAATTTTGCTTTCAGTACAAAAATTGGATATAGCTGGCAGTCAGTTAAAATGCAATCGGCATTACAAACAATTCAGTCGAACGGCAGTATCAAGGATACGCCAGACAGCTTTTACAACCGACTAAACTGGGATCGCCATAAATTATATACTGAAACTGGTGCAGAATGGAATACCAACAGTTGGAACATAAGTTTATACATTCCATTTAACTACCAAACATTTAATTACAAGCAACTGCTAAGCAAGCCAAGTGCTGCTGAAATTAAATTCACGCCATTCAACCCCAGTTTCAGGGCTTTATGGCGAATGAATGCCAATAATGAGCTATCCCTTTCAATGTACGAGATGAGGTTCAGAGGGGGTGTAAATGAGGCCTATGAAGGGTACCTGTTACAGAACTATCGGAATTTCATCCGGAATGACGCTACACTATCCACCAATTCATCAAAAGGGGGATCTATTTATTATGCTTTTCGAAATGCTGTTAAACTGATGTTTGTAAATGCAAATCTTGGTTACACAATTAATACAGGCAATTCCAGCAATAATGGAATGTTGAATGATGAAGTACAGTTTTCCCGAAGAATTTTATTTGATTATGAAAACAGAAGCCTGAACAGCAGTATCCGCATGAGCAAATATTTATTCAAGTTAAGGTCAACCATTGGCGCGGGTATCAGTTGGCAAAAAGCAAATACGATTCAGCTTCAAAATGGCAATCGTTTGAACTATGAAAACATTACCAGGGCTTTCGTTTTAACGGTTAATTCAAAAATCAGTAATTGGGCCAATATAAGTTATCAGGGTACTGTAACCATGATGAGCAGCCAGCAAAAAGGAATTGCCAGAAGTGCATTGAATGAACAACTTAAGCTCAAGCAGATAAGGCAAAATGCTGAATTAAACGTTACACCTGGTTCTTTATTCATTTTTAAGTTGAAAATGGAAGATTATTACAATGAGGCTAAAAATATTCCGGCTCCGCATACCGTATTTTTAGATGCTGCCATTACTTTCAGGCTTAAGAAAATGAAATCTGACATAGAGCTATCCTGTTTAAATCTGGCAGGCAAAGACCAGTATGTGTTAACCAGTTTACTGGTGAATAGTCTTTTAGAAAGCAGCTATCCGCTCCGGCCGCGTATGATTATGCTCAAAACCTATTTCAGGTTCTAAAGGTTTTATATAAAAGTGTTTAATAATCAACTCTTTATAATATAAATCAGGTTTTCTTCCCCTTGAAATAGACATTACAACCAGCGATGATATGGCTTTCCACTATTGTGAATAAGAATTATTTCAAATTTCTTTGTAAAATTTGCGCCCTAATCCTTACCTTTGCCGTCCTAATTTTGGATAGCTATGTTAGCAGTTGTAAAAATCGCAGGTCAGCAATTTAAGGTACAGGAAGGTCAAAGCCTGTATGTTCCTCACCTGCAGGGTAAAACCGGAGACAAAGTAGAATTCACCGATGTATTGTTTACTGACAATGCAGGTACTGTTGCAGCAGGTGGTAGTGTAAAAGCTACTGTTAAAGCTGAAATCATCAGTGACCTGGTACAGGGTGACAAAGTGATCGCCTTTAAAATGAAAAGGAGAAAAGGCTTCCGTAAGAAGCACGGTCACAGAACGCATTATACGCGTATCAAAATCGAAAGCATCGCTTAGTAAAAAACATGCCCGGATCGCGCAAATGATCCTGGTTTAAAAACAAATAACCATGGCACACAAAAAAGGTGAAGGTAGTGTAAAGAACGGCCGCGACTCACAGAGCAAACGTCTCGGTGTAAAGATATATGGTGGCCAGCCTGCTATTGCTGGAAATATTATTGTACGTCAGAGAGGAACTGTTTACCATCCTGGTAAGAATGTAGGTGTTGGTTCTGACTTTACTTTATTCGCATTAACAGACGGTATCGTTGAATTCAGAAAGGGAAAAAACGATAAAACTACCGTTTCGGTTTCTCAGGTAGCTGAGACCGCATAAAAAAATTTTTTTGTAGTTACAAATAAGTTTTTATTTTTAATGTATTATTTACTAACCATTAAATCTAAAAAACATGGCAACTGCAAAAAAAGCTGCTAAGAAAGCTGCTCCTAAAAAAGCTGCTCCTAAGAAAGCCGCTAAGAAAGCTGCTCCTAAAAAAGCTGCTAAAAAAGCTGCTCCTAAGAAAGCTGCTAAGAAAGCCGCTCCTAAGAAAGCTGCTAAAAAAGCTGCTCCTAAAAAAGCTGCTAAAAAAGCCGCTCCTAAGAAAGCCGCTAAAAAGAAGTAATCTTAGTTTAGCTTTAGCTAAAATAGATTTAAGAGTCCCGCCTACGGCGGGACTTTTTTTTATCCTAACTTCACGATTCTTCTATTTTACGCTATGACAAACGAAGCAATTGCCGAAAATTTCTCCCTACTTTCCAAATTAATGGATATCCATGGAGACAACTCATTCAAGGCCAAATCCTATTCCAGCGCGGCTTTCACGATAGATAAACTACCTGTTGAACTCTCTACCCTCCCTGCTGATAAAATATTCGCACAAAGAGGTATCGGCGAAAGTACCGGTAAAAGAATATTGGAACAATTGGAAACCGGAAGACTCGCCTTACTGGATGAGTATATCCAGAAAACACCTGCAGGCATTTTAGAAATGCTGCATATAAAAGGACTTGGACCTAAAAAAATTGCCACGATCTGGAAGGAACTCGAGATAGAAACGCTCGGTGAATTATTATATGCCTGTAATGAAAACAGGCTGATGCTTTACAAAGGTTTTGGAGAAAAAACACAGCACAATATCCGTGAATCGATAGAGTTTTATTTTGGCTCATTGGGCAGTTATTTGTACCAACAAATGGAAAGCCTGGCGATTAATGCCACTAAAAAACTACGTGAACATTTTCCCGATAATAGCTTTCTGCCTACCGGAGCCTATCGAAAACAGGATGAAATTGTTGAAATTTTACAGTGGGTTACCACCTGCCCTATCGATTCCATCACAAATTTTCTGGAAGCACAACAATTTGAAATCATAACAAAAACAGATGACTACTTAACTGTAAAGTCGAAGGAAAATGTTAGCCTTGGATTCTATTGTTGCAGTGAACAGCACCTTTATCAAAAACTTTTTGATACAAGTTGTAGTGAAGCATTCCTGAATGCATGGAAAAACAGGTTTAATTGGAACCCGGAACAGTATTACAAGCAGGAAGAAGCCATTTTCGAAGCAGCAGGTATCCCTTTTATTCCACCATACCTACGAGAAGATCCAACTATTATTGATAAAGCGGTAGCAAAGCGATTACCAAGGGTAATTCAGGAATCAGATATCAGGGGTATCATCCACAGTCATAGTAAATGGAGCGATGGTAGTAATACTTTGGAGGAAATGGCCAATGCTGCCATTGAAAAAGGACTAGAATACCTGGTAATCAGCGATCACTCACAATCGGCTTTTTATGCCAGTGGCTTAGATATCGATCGTGTTTATGCCCAACATCAACAGATTGATGAATTAAACAGCAAGCTTGGCAACTTCAGAATCTATAAAAGTATCGAAAGCGATATACTTAATGACGGTAGCCTGGACTACCCGGATGAAGTACTGGCCGAATTCGACCTCGTAATCGCCTCCATACACTCAAACCTCAAGATGCAGGAAGATAAGGCCATGATGCGCCTTATAAATGCCATTGAAAACCCTTATACAAGTATTCTGGGCCATATGACGGGCCGTTTATTACTTAGTCGCAACGGATATCCGGTTAACCATGCAAAGATTATAGACGCCTGCGTAGCCAATGATGTAGTAATTGAATTAAATGCCCACCCAAGAAGACTGGATATCGACTGGCGCTGGATAGATAAAGCAGTGGAAAAAGGGGTGCTTATCTCTATTAATCCGGATGCACATTCGATTGAAGGTTATGACGATTGCAGATTTGGGGTGCTAGTAGCCCAGAAAGCCGGACTTACCAAAGAAAATAACCTTAGCAGTTTTTCCAAAGAAGCATTTGAAGCTTTTCTGGTGCAACAACATAGTAAACGGTAAGACTAAATTATCCAACGACTGGTAGTGATATAAAAAAGGTTGTTCCTTCGTTTTCGGTCGTTTCGAACCAGATTGTTCCATTGGCTTTTTCTACAATTCCCTTACAAATGGCCAATCCTAATCCGGTACCGGATGATTTGGTGGTGAAATTGGGCGTAAAAATATTGTCTTGCATAGATGCTGGTATCCCTCCCGCATTATCCTGAATAGAAAGAATGATTCTATCATCCTGATGTGATAGTTTCAAGGTGACAGCAACTTTTTGGTTATTATTCGGGTTGGCTTCTACCGCATTTTGCAAAAGATTGGTCAGCAGACGATTCATTTGTATACGATCGGCCAATACAATTGCAGGTTCTTCCGGCATATCAAATGATAATTCCAGTTCAGGATGGGTTGCATATAACCTGGTTACTGAATCTATCACTTCGCGAAGGTCAATTTCTTCCATCCTGGCATTTCCTATATTGGCAAATTGAGAGAAATCACTGGCTATTTTGGATAACTGATCAATTTGTTCAATCAGTGTTAAGGCCATGTTTGAAGTGAGTGTTTTTACATCTGGCGAACCATTTAATATCGCTTTCTGTAAATATTGAATACTCAGTTTCATGGGCGTAAGTGGATTCTTTATCTCGTGAGCAACCTGCCTTGCCATTTCACGCCATGCACCTTCCCTTTCACTTCTGGCCAATGCCATCGCACTTTGCTCAAGCTTTTTAACCATCTTATTGTACTCTCCTACCAGCATACCAATTTCATCATTTCTTGTCCATACAATCTCCTGATTACTCTTCCCGATATTCATTTGCCTCATTTTGTCTCCGATTAATCCAAAAGATGCGGTAATTCTATTTGTCAGGAAAAATGCAATAGCACCAGCTACAAGAAAGATAAATGCGTTCAGGTTAATTAATGTTGCCAAAAAACCGGAAATCTCCTGATTGAGTTCGTTTTGAGAATTCAGGTAGGGAATATTGAGGTATGCATAATTTTCACCCGCATCGTCAGATAATGGGACGTAGATACTCAGGTATTCGAAATCTCCGACTTTCTCAGATTGTATATAACGAATACTGCTTTCATAATGAAGCTTCTGGTATGCCTTGGGCTCCATTTGCGTACTTAGTAAATGTTTGTTATAAATATAAGGCTGCGTGGAGGTAAGCAGGCTACCATGTATATCATAAAAGTTTACATCTACATTATGCAGGTCCGAAATTTCAGCAATATCCTGTTCCAATTCACGTGAGAGACCTACATTTTTAAAGGTTAATACATCATCAAAGCTGAACTGTGAATTCATTTTACTATTGATCTCATTCGACATTACCTGAATAGACTTCGACAGTCTTTCTTCATTACTTCTATTGAATCGAATAATAAAAAAAGAAATGGTGGCAATACCAATTACCAGGAATGAAAACACACTTAGAAAAATGATCGTGGCCTGTATTTGTGTTCGGATATTAAACCGGAACAATAACTTTATTTCCTCCCACTTAAACCTGGCTTTTAGCAACTGATTACCCAGGTGGAAGACAAATATGATGGCCAAAAATGAACAAAACAAATAGGCAAAAAGGGTCAGGAATTCAACTACCCATGTATTACGTTTAACTACTACTACCTGTTTGTCATTTCCACTATTATACCAGAGCTCACTGTATTCTCCAGATATTTTGTAAGTAAACTCGAACTGATTAATTTCATTCTTTTTAAGCCGGGATGGGAAATGATAGGTATTGAAATGGTTGATTAATTTCCCTTTATTATAAATACCATAAGCATAATTCGTATTAAGATCAGATGATAGGTTTTGAACCTGGTTAAACAATTCAGGATACAATGCTTCACTCTTATATCTTTTCGATTTTGCAATAACAAAGAGATACCCAAGGGTTTGATTATTTTCCTTTATTTCTTTTTGGTAGAGATAACTAAAACCCTCCGATGTATTATCATAGCTGTATAAACCTTGAATTATAGTAGGTCTGGCTTGGTTTAGGATGATGGTCTTTATAGCCGCATAATCTGTAGCATCTTCATTATACAGCGGGTGATATAAACTGTCAAAAGTATAAATCCTGGTATCGTATTTATTCAGGTAACCAGAAAAGTTTTGGTTGATGAGGCTGTCTTTGATGTACTTATTCTCCAGTTCATTTTGGAAGCGGTGAAAATTATGTAACAGAAACTGGTCATCGAAATTTGTAGCTGCTATATTCAATAAATTCTCTCCGGAAGGATCGATCTGCAGGGCCAGTTTTTCCGCGATCCGTTTTCTTTGGGCGAATTCTGTTACCCTATTTTCATAAAGGACCATGGCTGCAATGGAGAAAGTAAAAAACATGACCCAAAAAATAAAAAAGGTCGACTTTAGCAGCGGAAGTTGAAGGTCTTTTTTACGAAAATGCATCAGTACAAGAAACCCAACTAACCATAATAAGATCATTAATCCGGTTGGAATTTCCTTATTCGGGAAAAACAAGAGCATGTACAGAAACCCACTTAATATGGTTGCAACTACCTGCTCCAGCAATGAAAATTTTCTTTCAAAAAGTGGGTGCAGGAGAATTTGCGAAAGACCAAAGAAACCCAATACGAGAAAACAAAGCACTACAAAGCATACCACGCTGTAGATATCCAGACTAAAGAAATTGGTTACATCGGTTGAAATTTTAGAATCCTGCACCAGGCTCTGCACTATTCCCGCAATGGCGTAACCGATTATGGTTAGTAAAAAAATGGTACCGAAATTCCTGATTTTTACCGGGAGGGGTTTTGGCAACCATGTTTTCTCATCTGTATAATTTTTATAAACATCTATCAGCCAAAACAACAGAATAGCATTTACTAACAGATCGCCAAGAGAGGGATGTATAATATTTGAGGCATAGATGGAGGGATCGTATAGCGGTAATTTTCCGTAATCAAATGGAAAGGAAACCTTGTAGGCAATTAATCGGAGTAATAAGACCACCCCTACCAGCATACTGTATCCAAATCGAAAACCATGAACAGCCATAAGTTCAACAGCCAGGGCATTTAAAAATATCAATAGGAATACAATGGCCAGTACCCTTAGGATAATTGTAACACTATCGTAAGCAATAAATGACTTTCCAGGTTTAAGTCTTATGCTGAATAATTTTTTACCTGCCTGGTTATAGATTGGTAACACATCATCCGCTGAAACAGTAACCAGTTCGTATTGCTCATCAAGTCCTTCAAAACCTTCAAAATCAGTGTGCAGGTATTTGTTTTCAATAAAATAGGACCACCTGATTGGTATCATGCCTATTACCAGTAAATTCCCTTTTTCAACAGCAATATTGGTTTTAAGTATTTCAAATTCACCGTTTCGTTTAACAGAAAACCATGCGCTATCTTTCCGGTAAAGATCGTCGTTTACGGTATAATATTTATTGGCGTTCCAGTATAAAAGCGTGGGATCTGCATTTTCCGATAATGCATAAATGAATAAGCCAATTGGCTCTTTGGTTGTTTCCTCTTTTGTGTCGTTATTGGTTGCTTCGATTAGTTTACCCAGCCGGGCTGTATCCTGCAGCAGATCGAAGTACTTGTTTTCGTATTTATGAATTTGTTGCTCGAGCTTAGCTTTCACCTTTTCCGGTGAGGCATTATAACTCCAGTAATTGATGAAAATAAAGGAAAAAGTATAAAGCCAGGCCGCTGTAATGGCCAGGTATCCGTGTTTATAGGCTGCGTTTCTGAGTGTTTTAATCAACAGTCTGTTATTTTCGTTTTATCTCGTTCCAAAGGGCATCCATTTCGTTGAGCGTCATGTCGCCCAGATTTTTTCCCTGTTCGGCTGCCATTGATTCCATGGTCTGAAAACGATGAATGAATTTTTTATTGGTCTGCTCAAGTGCAGCTTCGGCATCAACCTGCAAAAACCGTGCATAATTTATCAAACTAAACAAAAGATCGCCAAATTCGGCCTGTATTTCTTTCTGGTCGTTTGCCTTTACCGCTTCCTGCAACTCCCCCATCTCTTCTTCAACTTTCTTCCAAACATCTTCGCGGTTATCCCATTCAAATCCGACTTGTTTAGCTTTTTCCTGAATCCTTGTTGCCTTAACAACGGCAGGTAAGGATACCGGAACACCACTCAAAACAGATTTTTTTCCTTCTTTTATTTTTATTTGTTCCCAGTTCCGCTTAACATCCTCATCATTCTCCACTTTTACATCTCCATAAATATGTGGATGTCTGTTTATTAATTTACGTGATATTCCTTCAATTACATCCTGTAATTCGAATGCTTTTTCTTCAGACCCGATTTTGGTGTAAAACAGGATATGCAACAACATATCACCCAGTTCTTCTTTTATACCCTGCCAGTTATTCTGATCGATAGCATCCACTAGTTCATACGTTTCCTCAAGGGTCATAGAACGAAGGCTGTGGATGGTTTGCTTTTTGTCCCACGGACATTTTTCCCTTAGCTCGTCCATTATAGTCACCAATGCCAAAAAACTGTCTGCTACTGAATTCGTCATAAGGAAATATATTTCAGATTATACTGCGAAAGCAGAAAATAGGAAAAACACTAAAAACAGGAATACCATTACAAGCATCGATGCAAATAACAACAGTATATATTTTAAGATTGTTTTGCCCCTTCGTTGTCCATAAAAATTGCGCATTGATTTATATAAATAAAAGAATCCTGCCAGGGTAAACAATCCACCTATCCAATCAGACTCCTTATGCGTTATCCATATAAGTATACTATTTAACCATAAGCCGGCAAGTATAATGATGAAGATAGCGCAATAAAGGTGTATGGAATAAATTACATGGTTTACATAATAAAATTGCTTTCTTCTTGCATATAACAATTGTAACAGTAAGGCAAACAGAGGGAGCGACACAAACAGCATTTGCGGAAACAGGTGTATAAACTTATTGGAGATGGCTTGCAGACTGGCTTTTGAGTCGCCTTTGTATTTTTCCCTCAGGTGCAAATTTTGCCTTTCTATTGCGCGAACAAAAAAACCATCTCTTTCTTTTTCAGGCAGCAATGCCTGTAATGAGTCGTACTCTCTTACAGTAGCCAGGGTTGATGTTACTTTATTACGGTCAAATGACATGAGTGTAAATCCGCCTTCTGGTAAGCTTTTAACAGAATCTATTAAAGTGCTGTCACGCTTAAGCATGTCTATTTCGGCTATTGTCTGATTTAACTTATCCTTTATCTGACCAGATGCTATAATAGCAGTTGGATTATTCAAAGCTCCTTCCAATGATTTTTTTTGTCGCTCAAGTTTTTTCATTACCTGAGCAACTGTATCTTTTTTCTCTTTTATATCAATTTCTTTCTCTTTCTGGTAGAAGCTGAAAAAAATAAGGAAGAAAAAAGCCGATGTAAATACATACATCCTGATAGGGTGAAGATAATCGGCTCTGCGTCCCCGCAGGTATTCATGCGAAAGAAACCCCGGCCTGAACAGTAAATATTTAAGTGTACTGAAAAATTTTCCATCGAAATGGATGATGTCATACACAAAATGGGTAACAAGGTGCCAAAAACTATCTTTTGGTTCAATATTTTCCTGACCGCAATAATGACAAAAACGGCCATGCAGGGCTGCCCCGCAATTCAAGCAAATTTTCTCCTTTCTTTCTGGTAAATGCGACACTTGTTAACGTTTGACTAAAAATACACAACTAATCCATAGTGGCAAGTGCTGTTACCTGAATGTTGAAAAATGAACAGCAGGATTTGAGTATTTTTGGGGCATGAAGAAAATAGTGGTTTCTCTTTGTTTTGTACTCGGCCCTTTTTTGGGCAATGCTCAATACTATTTCAACGATATCGTTTCTATTCGTCAGGGAAATGAGCAGTATAAAATCCTGCGGGCACAAAAAACAGCTTCTGTTAAAGCCATTTCTTATGAACCGGACAATACTATTACTGAAGATTTTTCAGTGAGTCAGGAAATCAGCAGAGACGGAAAAAAGGTTACGCTTACCACTTTAACAAACAAGGAAAAGACAGTTACCGTTAATACTTATGAACTGGGTATTTTGAAGAGAACCCAAAGCGATCATAAAAATATTAACAGTAAAACCGACTACACTTACGATGCACAAGGACGTATTATTTCGGTATCACTTTCTACTGTTGATACTTTCATGAATAGCACGATTGCTGAAACACATCAATATACTTATGATGAATATGGGGCACCGGCCAGTATGCTTAAAATAAAAAACAGGCTCGATACCACCATGGTAACTTTTATTAAAGATGACCAAGGTTGTATTGCAGAAGAAAGATGGAAAAAGAATGGCAGAACAATTGAAAGCTACTATTATTACTATAATGCCAATAAGCAGTTAACAGATATTGTTAGATATAATAGCAAATTAAAGAAACTACTGCCCGATTTTATCTACGAATACAATGCTGCCAACCAACCAACTCAGATGACCCAGTTTTCGCTTGGCAGCAATAACTATTTTGTTTGGAAATACAAGTACGACGAAAAAGGTTTAAAAACAGAAGAAATCTGCAGCGACAAAAGCAAATTACAGGTTGGAAGAATCATGTATCAATACACCAGTTTCTAGGAGCTTATTCAAGTCTTAATCCAGGTATTTTTTCTTTTTCTCTTCTTTATATTCCAGTTGCTCAATGAGGGCCTCCGGGTTAGGGTTACTGGTTACAGACACTGCTACCTGAAACAACAGAAAGCATAACACAGCAGACAAAAGCAATTCATCCCATAACCACCAATACCCCCATCCGCCATATACTTTCCCCAATGCGGGATTACCTGTTTCATATATAACGGTAAGGCTTTGCCCGGATTTGAGAGACCTTAATGGATAATCCGGATTGATCGCATATTCCTTTGTACCTGTATTAAATACGGCCCTTAACAGTTCTTTATTTGCTGTTGAATCAAATCGCAACTCAACCAATGCCGGCACTTTAACACCATCAAAATAATCTGGCTGCCTGGTAAATATCAGGTAGCAGCCAAAACAGAGAAGGTATAGTATGAATATGGATTTGTACATGAATATCAGGGGGCGTGAATTGTGAATGGTGAATAGCGAAAAGAGTGAATATTGAGTATTATAATTTGAATATCAAACTACTCACTACTCACCAATTAACTATTGACCATTCACAATTGACCATTCACGGTTTCCTGTTCGCAAGGCTTTTATTCTCCAATTAATTCGACAGGCTCCTGAAATCTACCGGCACGAGTTTACTTACGCCGGGCTCCTGCATGGTTACCCCGTAAATCACATCAACAGCTCCCATGGTTTGCTTATTGTGTGTTACGATGATGAACTGTGAGTTATCGCTGAACTTCTTGATCATCTGGGTGAACTTACCAACGTTGGCATCATCCAATGGGGCATCAACCTCATCCAGGATACAGAATGGAGCTGGTTTAATGAGGTAGATTGAGAAGAGCAATGCTGTTGCAGTAAGGGTTTTCTCTCCTCCACTCAATTGAGTAATTGATGAAGGTCTTTTACCTTTTGGTTTGGCAATAATTTCAATACCTGTTTCTGCCAGATTGGTCGGGTCAACCAGTACCATATCTGCGGTATCTTCTTCTGTAAACAGGGCCTTGAACACTTTCTGGAAGTTCTCACGAACCTGATTAAAAGTATCCAGGAATTGCTGGTTGGCTGTTGCTTCCACTTCCTGAATGGTTTGCAAAAGACTTTCTTTCGCTGAAACCAGGTCATTCTTTTGCTCGAGAATAAACTCATAACGCTTTTTCATTTCCATAAAGGCTTCAATAGCGGTAGGGTTAACCTCTCCCATGTTTTCCAGGCGTTTTTTCATCCTGTCTGAGCTGGCTTGCAATTCTTCCAGTGAAGTATCCGTAGTTCTGACCTGATCGAGAATCTCATCAAGTTCAACCTTGAATTCAACACTCAATCTTTCTTTCATACCAGCTAACTGCAGCTTAAGTTCGTTCAGCCTGTCTTTGATTTCAGTAACGAGGTGATCAATCATCTCCTTACTCTTCACTTTAAGGCGAAGTTCACTTTCTTTTTCCTGCAGCGCGTTACGTAAGTTATAGTAAGCCTGATCTGCTTCATTCAATTTCTGCTCTTCTGCTTCTTTTTTGCGCATCAGATCGAGCAATAATTCTTCTGAGCCAATCAAAGCTTTTTCACCTTCTTCAATATTGCCGGAAGCTTCGGAAAGCTGTGCAGTATTGCTTTCTATCTGTTGGTGCAACTCACTTAGCTGGTTTTCTTTGAAAACAAGCTCCTGTTTAAGGGTAGTGATTTTGCTTTGCTGACGGGTTAACTGAAGGTTTGTTTCATTGTATTGTACAGAAGCGTAATTATACTCCTGTTCTGCCAACTGATAATCCTGTTCTACCAGTTTCATCTGCTCGCCTGTTTCCAGCAACTGATCATTCAGTTGAAACAATTCTTCTCTAGTAGCAGCAATGGCATCCTGTTCATCCTGCAAACGGGTTTCAATATCGGTAAGACGTTGAAAAGCGTTTTGCTGGGCAGCCTGCAGGTTTTCGATGCGGTTTCTGGTAGCAAACACCTGGTTGGTTAGCTGGTTAATTTCATTTTCGGTTTGCTTAATGGCATTTTCTTTCAATTGCTCATTGAAGGCAATTACCTCATTATGCTTTGCCTGAATATCAGCTTTAAGTAAACTTACTACCGATTCCTGATCCTGTATTTCTTCGGCCAGTTTTTCGAGGTTTTTCGCGCGACCAATTTTCTTTCCTTCAAAAAGTCCAACGCTACCGCCAGTAAGTGTATACTTTCCTTTTACATACTTACCTGTTTTTTCAAGAACGACTGCGCCATTGCTATTGGCAATAGCCTCATCATTCTCTGCAATATATACGTTACCTAAAAGATATTCTGCCAGTTTGCGATATTGGTCATCAACTTCAATAACATCCATAGCCGGGATGGTATTGGCAGGTTGATGGGTTTCAACGCGGAGGTCAGCAAATTTTTCGAGCATGAAAAAGTTAGCTTTACCTTTTGCATTGGCATCCAGTAAGTGTACAGCCTGCAAACCTTCCTGAAGGTTATTTACCACATAGTAATTGAGGTATGGCTCCAACACATTTTCAACTGCCGCCCTGTATGCTTCTTTTACATAAATGATATCTGAAAGAATTGGGGCCGCATGATTCCATTCAGGATTTTTATGGAGGAACTTAATACTCTCCGGATAACCTTCCATTGAATCAATCAGGCTCTTAAGGAGGTTGTATTCGTTCCTTTTGGCATCTAGCTTACGGTTTTCTTCAGCCAATTCATTACGTAACACTTCAAGTTGTGCCTGGGTTTCAAAAATATTCTCACGGGTACGCTCATGTTGTTCCTGTAATTGTTGTAGATCAATCCTTCGAGCTGCGAGGTCCTCTTCTTTTTCTGTCAACTCCTGCTGCAGTTGTTCCAATTGCTGCTCTCTGCTTTGTTTTTCTTCATTCAGTTGGGTTTGTGCCCTTTGAAGGTTCTGAATAGAAGTATCAGCTACCGCTACTTTTTTCTCAGCATCGAATTGACTTCTCTGTATCTGTTGGTATTGATTACGTAAACTGTCTACACCTGTTCTGCGCTCATCGTAAATGCGACGTTTATCTTCGATATCCAGCTTGGCTGTTTCTACTCTGTCTTGTAATTCAATCAGCTTAGTTTCTTCTTCTCCTACCTGTAATTGGGTATATTCAATGGAATCACCTATTGTTTTTAACTGACCGGATGCTTTTTCGAGGAAGTCTTTTAAGCTGGTTTCTTTTTCCTTCAGGTAATGAAGTTTCTGGGTAGCAAGGTTACGTTCGTTTTCTTTTGAGCGTAAGTTTTGCAGCAAATCGTTGAATTCATGCTGCATGCTTTGAAGGGCTCTTTCCTTTTCAATAAAACCAACTTTCTCCTGTTCAATAGCGGCTTCTTCAACTGCTATCTCAGCATCAAGTTGTACCTTTTTATTGATCTCGAGTTCTTGCTGCTCATTAAGCTCCTTATAGGTTATATTGAATCCTTCCAGTGCCGCTTTTGCGAGTTCTACGGAAATTTCTTTGTAATCCTTTTTAATCTCGTAATATTTCTCCGCCTTTTTTGCCTGGTTCTCCAGTGTTTTTAACTGGTTATTGATTTCGAAGAGCAAATCTTCAATACGTGCCAGATCTTGTTCTGTAGCATCTAATTTATTCTTTGCTTCTTTCTTACGGGTTTTGTAAATAGTGATGCCCGCTGCCTGCTCCAACATACGGCGGCGGCTATTTTCTTTATCCTTGATGATATCATCAACCATCCCCAATTCAATGATGGCATAACTGTCGGTACTAACACCTGTATCAAGAAATAAATTGTGGATGTCTTTTAGTCGACAGGTAACATCATTCAAGCGGTATTCACTTTCCCCATTTTTATAAAAACGACGGGTAACTGTTACCGTACTGAATTCTGTAGGAAGCAGATTTTTGGTATTTTCAAAAGTGAGACTCACTTCTGCCAATCCACTTGCACTTCTGGTCTTACTACCATTGAAGACCAGGGCCTCTAGGTTTTCACTTCTTAAGGCCGATATTTTTTGTTCGCCAATTACCCAACGAATACTATCAATGATATTACTCTTGCCGCAACCATTGGGACCGATAATACCTGTAATGCCCTCATCAAAACTCACTACGGTTTTATCAGCAAAACTTTTGAACCCTTTGATTTCTAATGATTTTAATCTCACTTTTCCGCTATTTAGTACCTGCGAACATACAGGAAATGAGGTAGATTTTTCGGAAAGATTATAGGGCTGTGTATAATAGGTGGAGAAATAAGATGATAAAAAAAAGGAATATAGATTCAAAACTTACAATAAACTGATTATCAACTTATTGATGACTATATTTTAATATTAATATTCCCGAAAGACATGATGATTCAAGCGGTTTACAGCCTGTATATTTGTTGCTTAAGCCCCTACTATTGAAACGAATTATTTTTACCGTTACCAACGACCTTAATTACGACCAGCGTATGCATCGTATTGCAGGCACTTTGGTCAAAGAAGGATATGACGTTTTATTGGTAGGAAGAATAAGAAAAGATAGCACCGAACTATCTCAACAACTATTTCAGCAAAAAAGACTTCGCTGTTTTTGGAATAAGGGGGTCCTATTTTATGCAGAATATAATTTCCGGTTATTGGTATTCCTGCTTTTTCAAAAGACGGATATCATATGTGCAATAGATCTTGACACCATACTTCCCTGCTACTTTTCAAGTATACTAAAAAGACAAAAAAGGGTCTACGATGCTCATGAGCTTTTCACTGAGCAATTTGAAATCATACGCAGACCCTTCATAAAAAAATGTTGGCTTTTGATTGAAAAATGGATGGTTAAACGATTTAAAAATGGCTATACCGTGAATGAATTTATTTCGAACTGGCTTTCACAACAATATGGTGTTCAATATGATGTTATCAAAAACCTACCTACTAAAACACCATTACAAAATATTGCAAAAGCAGATTACATTTTATACCAGGGGTCTGTTAATGAAGGTAGATGCTTCGATGAATTAATTGAAGCTATGTTGCAGGTTAATGCCAGATTGGTTATTTGCGGCAACGGTAATTATTACGACTCAGTAAAAGAACTTATCCGCAAATATCAATTTGAAGATAAGGTCGTCCTGAAAGGCAATATTGCCCCGGAGGTACTGAGGGAAGTTACGGAAGCTGCGCTTATAGGCATTACCCTTTTCGACAAAAAAGGACTTAACCAATATCAATCACTCGCGAATCGTTTTTTTGATTACATGATGGCAGGGATACCACAAATTTGCGTTGACTATCCGGAATATAGGTCAATTAATGACAAATATGGATTTGCCCTTCTTGTTGAAGACACCGATACAGATAGTATCGCCAAAGGATTGAACAAACTGCTCACCGATACTGTTCTGTATAAACAAATAGTCCAAAAAGCACTTAAAGCCAGACTGGAACTAAACTGGGAAACCGAATCAAAAAAATTGATCCAATTTTATCAGAAACTGAATTGAGCGATACACACCTACATATTATTGCCTATAATGTTCCTTTCCCGGTAGACCAGGGGGGCATTTTTGATGTATTCTATAAAATAAAAGCATTACATGCGCTTGGCATCAAGATTCACCTGCATTGTTTCGATTACGGAAAGGGCGAAGATGCCACCCTCGACAAGTATTGCTACGCTGTTCATTATTATAAAAGACTAAGAGGATTCAATGCGTTTTCGCTAAGCCTGCCCTATATTGTCTCTTCCAGGTATAATAAGCAGTTATTTGATGAGTTATTGAAAGACAATTACCCCATACTAATGGAAGGGGTACATACCAGTTATTTGCTTTTAGATAAGCGTTTTATAAACCGCATTTGTTTGCTGCGCCTGCACAATACAGAATTTAGATACTATAAGGAACTGGCCTCACATGCGAAATCCTTTTTCAGAAAATGTTACTTCCATTGGGAAAGCTACCTATTAAAAGCCTATGAAAAACGCATTGCTAACAAAGCTGTTCTGCTCAGCATAACTGCTACAGATGAAGGAGTTTACAAAACCCTGTTTGGGGCAAAGCGTACTCATACCATTCCTTTATTTCTTGCGGATAACTGGGCGCCAAAAGAGAAAGATCCCAATGGCGCTTACTGCCTTTACCATGGGGATCTTAGCATTGACTCCAACGAGCAAATGGCCATCTGGCTGCTGACAAAAGTATTCAGCAAACTTTCTATTCCGTTTGTTATAGCTGGTAGAAACCCTTCTCCTAAACTGGAGAAGCAGGCGCATGTACTGGGACATACCTGTCTCGTTGCTAATCCAACGGAACATGAAATGCAGGATATGATTGCCAAAGCGCATATTAATATTGTGCCTTCCCTAACTACTACTGGCATTAAAATCAAACTGGTTAATGCGCTTATTAATGGAAGACATTGTATTAGTAATACGGCCGGAATAGGAGGTTCTGAACTTGACTCAATTTGTACTAAAGCTGATACAGCAGAGGAATTTATTCAGCTTATCACCCAATTATTCTCGCTTCCTTTTTCTTCAGATGAAATGAACAGAAGGATGGCACTAATTCAAACAACCTTTAACAATGAAAAAGGGGCCCGATTTATTCAGGAATTAATGGTTGGCAGTAAATGATTAAGCAGACACATTTGCGCTATCGAGTACTTTGCCTTTCTCCGTTTTCAGAATCCTGGAAGGATAACGATTGATGACAATAAAATCATGCGTAGCCATTATTACGGCTGTACCATAATCCCTTGCGATATGTATCAGCAATTGCATGATTTCGTCACTGGTTTCCGGATCGAGGTTACCGGTAGGTTCATCAGCCAATATTAGTTTAGGCGAATTGAGTAAGGCCCTGGCTATATCTACCCTTTGTTGTTCCCCTCCACTCATTTCAAAGGGCATTTTAAAACCCTTGCTCCTCAACCCCACTTTGTCAAGCACGTCATTGATTTTTTCTTCAATCAGCTTTTCATCCTGCCAGCCTGTTGCCTTTAACACAAAGCGCAGGTTTTCGTGTACATTTCTATCGGTAAGTAGTTGGAAATCCTGAAATACAACGCCGAGGTTACGACGCAGAAAGGGTACTTTTTTCCAGTCCATATCACGCAGGTTAAACCCTACTACGGATGCACTTCCTTCTGTAAGCGGCAATTCTCCATATAAGGTTTTAAGCAAACTGCTTTTCCCTGTACCTGTTTTACCCACGAGGTACACAAATTCTCCTTTATTTACAGAGAAATTTACGTCTTCCAGGATCAGGTTACCTCCCTGGTAAATCTTGGCATTATTTATGGCTACTACTGTTTCTGACATGGTTCTAAATTACAATTTCTACTGCTATTCAAAAATAAGTATCAGCAGGTTTTAATCCTGTTAATATTCATAAGTAATTGTTCCTTCTGAGGTAAGTAAGTGCAGACTGGCTTTATCCGCTGCTTCTACCCTGCCCACAATTTTTGCTTCAATACTCAATGATGCAGCTATTTCAATCATAGCTTTGGCAGAATCGGCATCAGTAAACACTTCCAGCCTATGCCCCATATTAAATACCTGATACATTTCCCGCATATCGGCACCCGAATTTTCCCGAATCAGGTTGAATATTGGGGGAATTGTAAAAAGATTGTCTTTGACAATTTTATAGGGTTTTGGCAGGTATTTCATGCATTTCGTCTGTCCGCCCCCGCTACAATGTATCATTCCATGTATCTGATCAAAATAACCGTCTAACAATTGTTTTACCAATGGCGCGTAGGTTCTTGTCGGACTCAATAACAATTTACCGATAGACAATTCGCCGAATCCATCAACTGCAAGGGTTTCTGTCATTCGGTTTTTGCCTATATAAACAACTTCATCTGCGAGAGTTGTTTCGTATGTTTCCGGATAAGCTGTTGCATAATGTTTGTTAAGTACGTCGTGTCTGGCACTAGTTAACCCATTACTTCCCAATCCGCTATTATATGCTGCTTCATAAATTGCTTTGCCGGCGCTGGCAAAACCAACAATTACATCTCCTGCAGCAATTTTATCATTGGTAATTAGTTTTTCTTTGGGCCAGCGGCTGGTCATGGTACCATTCACCGCAATAGTGCGCACTACATCACCTACATCTGCTGTTTCTCCACCCAGGTAATGGATATTTACGCCATAAGTTTTCAATTGATCAAAAAAAGCCTGTGTTCCATTGATTACAGCTTGTAATACTTCACCCGGTATGCGTAGTTTATTTCTATCGATGGTAGAAGAAAATAAAAGCTGATCCGTAACCCCAACGCATAATAAATCGTCGAGGTTCATTGCAACGGCGTCGCGGGCAATTCCTTCCCAAACCGACACATCCCCTGTTTCTTTCCAGTATAAATAGGCAAGAATGCTTTTGGTGCCTGCCCCATCTGCGTGCATGATATTTACATATCCATCATCGTTACAAAGGAAATCTGGATATATCTTACAAAATGCATGGGCATACAATCCCTGATCCAACTTTTGAATTGCTGCATGTACTTCTTCTTTCTGAGCCGAAACACCACGTTGGGAATAGAGAGACATTTTTAATTTGAAAATTTGAAAATTTGAAAATTTGAAAATTTGAGAATTGGCGCCCTGCTTATTCTCCTGGCTGCAAAGGTAAGGGTTGAAAAGGGGATTTGGCAATTGAGGCTAGTGTATCTTGATTTTAAAGTCTAAGGCTTGGGACTTGCTGCCTGTAGCTGAAATCACAGATTTTACTACCTTCGTTCCTTTATGAAAGTACATCGTGAACTGGCAGGTTCTTTACCGGAATTCAGGAATGCAGTAGTTACTATCGGCACATTTGATGGTGTACATAAAGGGCATCAACAGATACTTAAGCAATTAAAAGAAGAAGCTGCGGCTATTGATGGCGAAACCGTAATCATCACTTTCCATCCTCATCCCAGGAAAATTGTTTCTTCTGTACCCGGTGATGTAAAACTTTTGAACACCCTTACGGAAAAAAGAATTTTACTTGAAAAAGCTGGTATTGATCACTTGGTAGTTGTACCATTCGACCACCATTTTGCCAACCAGTCTGCAGAAGAATATATTACCGATTTCCTCTACAAATATTTCAAGCCCCACACCATCATAATTGGTTATGATCATCGATTTGGAAAAGGGAGAACGGGAGGCTATCAACTTCTTGAATCTTTTGGCAAACAATTAGGTTTTAAAGTAAAAGAAATAACCGAACAGTTACTAAATGAAATTGCGGTAAGTTCTACACGCATTCGTAAAGCAATCATTGAAAATGATATTGCCTCAGCAAATGCAGCTTTAGGCTATCCCTATTTTTTTGAAGGGATGGTAATAACTGGTAATCAATTAGGACGAACCATAGGATACCCAACAGCTAATCTGCATATTGGCACCGAAGACAAACTCATTCCCGGGAATGGGGTATATGCGGTACAAGTTGAAATAGTAAATACCCCTCATACAATTTTCGGTGGCATGATGAATATCGGCCTACGGCCGACAGTTGACGGAAAAAAAAGGGTTATTGAGGTAAATATTTTTGATTTCGATAGTGATATCTATGGTCAAACCCTGCGTATACATGTATTACAACAATTGAGAAGCGAAGTGAAGTTTGATGGACTGGAAGGGTTAAAGGCACAACTAGCCAAAGATAAATCTGCAGCCATGGAAGCATTGACATTAGCAGGTTTTAGGAGTTAGGTGTGAGCCCATGGACTAAGGTCTAATACCCTAAGCAAATTACGCTACCTGTAATGCCTCCTCAGTTCATCATTTTCACCACCATTTCCTTCATAAGTCCAGCATCAGAAGTTCCTGCATCATGCACGCCTACGCTGCGCAGATTATATTGATGGAGCAATAGCAATGCCCTTTCCACTCCTGAATATTCATATTTTCTGGCGGAACTCATGTAGTCTTTGATGAAGTAAGGGTTTACACCAAGCGAGCTTGCGGCTGTTTTTTCATCTGGATTTTGCAAGCCAAATAACATATACACTTTGCTGAAATAATTATACAATGCCGGGAGTACCTGTTGTATAGGCGCAGCCTTGGGATTGGCCTCGAAATACTGAATGATACGGATTGTTTTGGAGAGGTCTTTTTTTCCGATTGCTTCCTGCAATTCAAAGACATTAAACTCTTTACTAATTCCTATATATTTCTCAATATCATCTTCCGTAATATTCTTTCTTGCACCCAGGTTAACAGCCAGTTTTTCTATTTCATTTTCAATTCTGCTCAGGTCGTTCCCTACATGGTCAACTAAAAGCATTAATGCTTTCTGGTTAATGGTCAGGCCATGTTTTTTTACTACTTCCTGCGTCCATTCCGGCAACTGGCTTTCATAAATTTTCTTAGTAGTGAGCATTTCCCCTTTTGCTTTCAGGGTTTTGGCTAGTTTAGATCGGCCATCTACTTTTTTGTCTTTATAGCTTACAATGAATACCGTGGATTTGAGCGGATTTTCAATATAGGGTTCCAATTTATCAATATCCCGCATCTGTTGTGCCTCTTTCAGTATTACTACCTGCCGCTCAGCAAACATGGGATATCGCCTGCAGGCATTTACTACAGCGGCCCAGTCAGCATCTTTTCCGTAGAAAACAGTAAGGTTAAAACCAGCTTCTGATTCAGGCAGGATATGATGTTCGGCATAATCAACCACCTGATCAATAAAATAAGATTCTTCGCCTTCCAGCCAATAAATAGGCTTAAAAGCGCCAATCTTCCATTCTTTTATGATCTTTTCTGCCGACATGGGTGCAAAGATGCTGGATGGTTAATGATTAAAAAAATGATAGGTCGGATAGTTATGAACATAGGTGTTAGGTATTAGGTACTAGGTTTTAAAGTAGGCTAATGGCTAACACCTAACACCTAACACCTAACACCTAGCACCTAGCACCTAATACCTAATAAATAAGCCACAGGAAACCTTCCCAACTCTATTCTTCAACGCCATTTCCCTGTGCTTATTGCCATCACGACTTTACAATTTCAATATTTTCCGGCTTAAGAAGTGGTTGTTGCAGAAACCGCAGTATTATATTAGCAGTAACAATAACATCCTGCTCACAATATTGCACGATGCGTTTGAGGTTTTTGTCCTTGTAATAAACATCCTGTACCATTGACCCATCCATATCACTTTTGGAACTTTGAATACCCAATACATTTGCCAGCAGGTCCAGGGATATATAGTTTTTATGATCCCCGAATTTCCACCAGTTGAGTGTATCAAACATATTTAGTTCCCAGGGTTTCTTATCCTGTATCCGCAATGAAGAAGGCAATTCCAATCGATTGATTAAGATTCTTCTGCCAATAAACGGAATATCAAATTCACGAATATTATGACCAGCAAATTGAAAACCAGGATTGATCGAGCGCATTTTTTCGCATAAAGAGGTAAAAATTTTCAGTATTTCTACTTCATCATCACCATAAATACTCTTCAATTTTAAGCAACAGTGCCCTTTCCCATCCTCATAAAAAAACGCAGTTGAAATACAAATAATACGTCCAAACTCTGCCAGAATTCCTGCCCTTTTTCTGTAAGATTCTTCCAGGGTTTCGCCTTCTGGCACGGTTTTAGATATTTTGTCGCAAAATAGAGATTGCCAGTGAGAATCAAGGCTGGCAAGGGATGATTGACCGGGGACGGTTTCAATATCCAGTAAAAACAAATCCTTGAGCATGCGAAAAAAAATTAAAATTTGTTAACCGAAAACATCAAATATGAATAGCTTCAACACTCCCGACCCAAATGCTGGCACACAGCAAAAAGACAACCGAAAAGTAATTTACGGTATTCTTATTTTAGCCCTTTTGGGCACATGGGCTTATATCTTTTATGATAAGAGCCAGACAAAAGAAACAATCGGGCAACTGGAAACCCGCATTACTAATGTAGACAGCGCCCGCAATGCCATTCAGCAGGAGTTTCTGGAAGTTTCTGCGAAAGCTGATTCTCTAACCCAAAACAATATCCAGTTACAGGGTGCTTTGGCTGACCGCGGTTCTGAAATCCAGAAACTTAAAGGCAGTATCAATAATATTCTTAAGCGTAAGAATGCTTCAGACGCTGAACTGGCTCAGGCCAAACAAATGATTAGTGAATTAAACGGAAAAATCGACGGTCTCTTCGCGGAAATTGAGAAGTTGCAGGGGGAGAATAAGCAGCTTACGGCTGCCAACGAACAACTCAACACCGAAAAAACGCAGCTCACTTCTGATAAAGAGAACCTGCAGCAAAACCTGAGTGCTACGAAAAAAGAATTAGACGAAAAAGTAGATGTTGCCTCTACCCTGCATGCTTCAAACATTGGTATTACAGCCATTGACGTGCGGAACAGCGGTAAAGAAAAAGCTACCACTACATCGAAACGTGCCGATCTGATGCGCATTTCATTTGTACTTGACCCGAATCGAATTGCGGCCAGTGGTGCAAAAGATATTTATGTATGTGTAACTGGACCGGATGGTAAAGTAATTACTGAAGGAACCAAATTTGTTACCCGTGAAGACGGCGAAAAAACTTATACAAGTAAAGTAACCGTGAACTATGAACAGGGTAAGCCAACTCCGGTAAGCTTCGACTGGAAGCAAAGTGATAAATACCAGACTGGTAATTATAAGATTGAAATCTATAATAATGGATTTAAAATCGGAGAAGGAACTAAAACATTGAAGAAAGGCGGTTTATTCAGCTAGATCAATAATATTCAGAGCAAGCAACAGGGGGCACCGAATGGTGCCCTTCTTTTTTACCACTTCCTTTTATGCTTTAATTAGCTTAAAAGCCTGCCCCCTTTTTATTATCTTCATCAAAAAAAAAATCTTTTATGCGAATTAACTGGCGAATTGTTTTGGTGATCATAGCGATCATTCTCGTCAGTGGAACTATTTTTTATTCGCAGTATGTTTCAGGAAAAATTGCTTCTGAAGAGAGAAAATATGTGACCGTTTGGGTTGAAGCACAGAGATCTATTTTAAATACACCTGATACAGCCAGTTTAAATCTTGCAACTTTTATTTCTTTTGAGAATAAAGAGATCCCCATTATTGAAACCACTGAAAAAGATAGCATAACCGGCAATTACAAAAACCTGGATAGCAACTTAGTGCAAGATAACCCTACCTACCTTTCTTCAAAACTTAAAGAATTCCGTCGCTATAATAATAAACCGATTGTACTTGTTATCAGGGATAGTCCATATACCGCCAACCATTACTATTATGGACAGAGCAAGCTATTGAAAGAAGCGAAACTCTACCCTCTAATTCAATTGGTTATTGTTGCTTTATTTATTGCCATTGCAATCATGGCTGTGCAGTCGCATTACAAAGGTGCACAGAATCAGTTATGGGCATCCATGGCCAGAGAAACAGCACACCAGCTAGGCACACCTGTTTCTAGTCTGGAAGGATGGCTTGAGATACTGAAACAGAATAAGGAAAACGAAAAAATAGTCCCGGAAATAACAAAAGATGTAAACCGACTCTTGCTCATAACTGACCGTTTTGGGAAAATAGGCAGTCAACCAAAACTGGAAGCAGGTAATCCATACGAACAGATTGAACAAATGATCCTTTACATGAAAAAAAGATCAGGGGCTCAGGTTCAATTTGAGTTTCATCCTGCTCCTCTTTCGCAACACCCCTTATTAAGTGCCCCTCTGTTCGATTGGGTAATTGAAAACCTGATCAAAAATGCATTGGATGCAATGGAAGGAAAGGGCTTAATCCGGATCGAATCGCAGATTACTGCTGATGGATTAATGATCGATGTTACAGACACTGGAAAAGGTATACAGACTTCAAACCTGAATAAAGTATTCAAACCTGGTTTTACCACCAAAAAAAGAGGATGGGGCTTAGGTCTACCCTTAAGCAAACGAATTATGGAAGAATACCACAAGGGTAAACTATTTGTAAAATGGAGCGAAGCAGGAAAAGGTACTTGCTTCCGGCTTATTCTACCTCTTCCACCAAAGGCATAACTGATTCCCCAAAACAACTCATTGCAGCATACCATTGATGCAATGATTGTGGCGTTGCTGTTTCAACATACAGGTTTGCTTCACGGCAATAGTTCAGTAATTCTGTTTCTACTGACCGTAAATCTGCATTAGATGATTGTTGCCCCAACTTATGCAAACAACTGTTCATCCTCGAAAGTTTTTCATCCGAAAGATGATCAAACGCATGTTGTTGTAATAATTGTCCGGCAGCATTCACCAATAATTGGTAAGAAGAATTTTTCATACACTTTTGTTTGCTGCAAGTGACTACAGTAATATCACCATAGAATGATTAAATTGTAAAGGAATTGTTACCCGATTTTTTTGTGTATAATCTGTGAATTTTGAATAATCCTATTGTTTGCAAGATCTGGCAGGAAACTGATCTGCCACATCTGTTATCCTACCTGTATCACCTTGACCATGAAACCAGAGAACGTTTTGCACCGCATGCGTTTAACCTGCAAACTTTAATTGAACTATTTCATCATCCATCCTATGAAGGATATTTATTGATAGAACCCGAAAGTAGTTTCATTATTGGATATGCCATTATCCATCATGGATATTTCGAGCATGATCTCAGTCGGTATAATCAGTATACCCTGTTGAACCATAATTACTCCTCTGCAATGTATGCCCCTTCGCTTGCTTCTGAATGGAGGGGGAAAGGGGTTGGTAAACTGTTTTGGCAGTTTATTCAGACAGACCTACAACAAAAGCAAATTAAACAGGTATTACTCTGGGGTGGTGTACAGGCCAAAAATGAAATAGCCGTCAGGTATTATTATTCGCTTGGTTTTCAAATGCTTGGTAAGTTTGAAATGAATGGCAAAGACAATATTGATATGGTTAAACTATTATAAATACTATCAAACAGGCGAAAAACCGTAATTTGCATCTTATTTGAATTTTGCAAATCAATGGAACCGACAACTATCAAAACTTTTTATAAAGAAATTTTCGGAGGCGCCTGCCCGGAAATAGACAAAATGTTAGATGCCAATGATGGGATAGATATCGGGCATTTTAATGTGTTTGATATCAGTAAATTACATGCAACCTGTTCCACAAAGGCCAAAATGCCTTATAACAGAAGAACTTATTATAAAATAAGTCTTATCAATGGCAGAAACAGAGTCGACTATGCAGATCGCACCATTGAAATAGAGGAGCATGCTATATTATTTGCCACACCTAAGTTACCTTATAGTTATACTCCCCTTGACTCAGATCAGTCCGGACATTTTTGTGTATTTACGCATGCTTTCATATCGAAATCAAATGCCGGAATTTTAATAGATGAAATCCCGATTTTCAAACCAGGAAGCGATTTTGTATATGAAATCTCTGCGTCCCAGGCTGCTGATTTTGAAGCCATTTACAGGAAAATGCACCTTGAAATGAGCTCGGACTATGCATTTAAATATGATCTTTTAAGGAATTATGTGTTAGAATTAATTCACAATGGACAGAAACTAAAACCCATTTCTTCTACAGGCAACAGTATTAATGCCTCGAGCCGTATTTCTGCCTTGTTTATTGAATTATTGGAGCGGCAGTTTCCCATAGAAAACAATACCCAGGTACTCGCACTTAGAACGGCAAAAGATTATGCGGACACTTTAAGTGTTCATGTTAACCACCTCAATAAAGTATTAAAAGACTTTACCGGCCGAACCACTACTGAAATCATTGGCAGCAGGATTGCCCAGGAAGCCAAATTACTGTTAAGGCAAACTAATTGGAACATTTCCGAAATTGCCACTAGTCTCGGATTCGAAGAAGTGGCTCATTTTTCCAACTTTTTTAAGAAACACAGCAATATGTCGCCCTTGCATTATCGGGAGCAATTATTTGATATTTACAAATAATAGACTGATTCTTGCAACAAGCCCTGGCTATTATGTACGCAATTTTGTGTTGTAATAAAAAAACATAAAATGACTCGTACAACAAAGATTGCCCTGGTAACTGGCGGAAGTCGCGGTTTGGGCAAAAGCATGGCCATAGAGCTGGCAAAAAAGGGATTGGATGTAATCATCACTTACCAGAAGCAGGTTACAGATGCTGAAAAATTGGTAGCAGAAATTAATCAAACAGGTAGAAAAGCTGCTGCTTTGCAATTAGATGTGGCACAATCAGGCAGTTTTGATGCATTCGTTGATTCCGTTAAACATACTTTGCAAACAAGTTTCCAGACGGATAAATTAGATTTCCTGGTTAATAATGCAGGCTCGGGAGTACATGCCGATTTTGGACAAACAACAGAGGAACAGTTTGATAGCATGATGAATATTCACCTGAAAGCGCCTTTCTTCCTTACACAAAAATTATTACCCCTGATAAATGATGGTGGTGGAATTGTAAATATTTCATCAGGACTGACAAGGTTTACCTATACCGGTTACGATGCCTATTCTACAATGAAAGGTGGAGTAGAAACACTTACAAAATACCAGGCAAAATACCTGGGCGATAGAAAAATCAGGGTTAATGTGGTTGCACCTGGTGCTATAGAAACAGATTTTGGCGGTGGTACAATAAGGGACAATAAAGAACTAAACGACTATATTGCCTCTCTTACTGCTTTAGGACGTGTTGGTTTACCAGATGATATTGGAACCGTTGTAGCTTTCCTTTGTACAGATGATGCTAAATGGGTAAATGCGCAGCGTATTGAGGTTGCTGGTGGTATACATATCTAAATGGTTGAAAATTAGTCCCTCTTTTCTTGTGTATTTATACTTCATAAAACTGATGAATAAAATTTATTCATTCAGATTTGATGGCTCTTATTATTTTTTACAATAATTTGAGGTAAACAAGTACACATGAGAAGGGGGATTTTATTTTTAGTAAGCATAATTGGAGTTTGTGCGATTTCACTTGGACAGCAAAAATTACCAAACACTTTACTCTGGAAAATAAGCGGAAAGGGATTGGCAAAACCATCCTATTTATTCGGCTCCATTCATTTATCTGATGAACGGGTATTCAATCTCGGCGATTCAGTATACCAGGCAATTGCAAAAACAGATGGTTTAGCTATTGAAATAAATCCCGATGAAATCGGTGCTTATGCTATAAAAGAATTCATGGGAGCAGAGGAAACAAATGCAAAAAAAATTGTTGACATCCTTCCCTCTGAATCATTTAAGGAATACGCAGCATTACTTGAAAAAAAACTGGGCAAACCCGCGAAAGACATTACCACCGTTGATGTGCTTAATGGTAAAAACAAGTGGATGTCTAACTATATGACAGAAGGAAGCATGTCCAGCTTTCTTGATGCCTGGCTATATCAATTGGCCAGAAAGCAAGGCAAATGGTTGGGAGGTATTGAAGATATTCAAGACTATGAATCGGCCAAGGATGGAACTTTTGGTATTACAGACATCAAAGAATTACTATTAACAGATGAGAAACCACAGATAGATAAATCAATTGAAACAATAATCAATATTTACCTGAGACAGAATATTGATTCTATAGAAATGAGCATGCGTACACCAGACAGCAGTGGTTTTGAGAAATCGATGGTACGCAGGAATATTAAAATGGCAAGACGCATTGATAGCTTAATGCAAATTCGCACGATGTTTTTTACGGTTGGGAGCGCACATTTATCTGGGATGTATGGGCTAATTAATCTTTTAAGAAACAAAGGATTTATACTTGAGCCCGTGTATTCTTCATCTTATATACATGCAAAAAAATACCAGGTTAAAGAAAAACCCATTGAATGGACAGAAGTTAAACACAAGAATTACCGATTCTTAACCCAGGGAAATCCTGCCTTTACAAAAATGTATGGCATCATGGACATGCATTTTTATTTCGATATTGCTGAATTTGCTGCATATACCATTTTTTCAATCCCCATTAATCTATCGAATAGAAACAAGGATTCACTGCTTAATCAGATGCGGGATAATATTTTTGGAGAATCCGGAGAACCAACTGAAGAAAAATTCTCAAGGAGTGGTTATGAAGGTAAAGAATATACAATGGACGAAGATGGACAGTACATGCGCATACAGATGGTTCCGTATGAGAACATGTTATTAATGGCAATGGTGAATGGTCAAAATCCAGCAAAAATTTCACCAGAAAATATCAGAAAGTTCTTTAACAGTATTGAAATATATCCTGTCACCACCGCACAGATTGACTCAAGTTCGTTCTATCATTTTAGTATTAACAAAAACGGCCTATCTTTTACAAGTCCTACTAACCTTGAATACAGTTCCTTATTAAGCGAAAAATCAACTTCAAAAATCTGGAAAGGCACGGTATATGGTGGAGCTGATGATATAACTGGTTCTTATATTTTCTATTACCTGAGTGAAGCTCAACCAGGTTATTATGTGCAAGACAATAATCAATTAGAAACAGAATGGTATAAATCTTTAAAAAATGAGTATGCCAACCTGTCCATGAAAGACTCCTTAATTAATGGAAATAAAGTAAAAATATATCAGGGAGATAGAAACAATTACAATGATCAAAGAATTCGTGCGGTTTCTACCATACAATACGGCAAGAGACATATGGTTGCGGTAGTCACAAGTAATGCCATGTTTCAATCTCCCAGGATCGATACCATTTTTCAAACATTTGCGTTTCATCCACCGGTATTCAAAACATGGGAACTACAGCAAGCTTCAGATAATTCATTTAGAACTTTTGGGCCAGGCACTTTTCAATTAAATCCTGAACAAGACAATACACAACCGGTATTTATTTCCTATGATACTGCTACCTCCTATTCGATTTTATTCCTAAGAGACACATTAAGCCAATACACTTCATTCAGGAATCGTAACGAAATATGGGAAACCCATAAGCCTACTTTAGGTAACGACATGAGCATTGAAAAAGAAGTTACTTCAGACAATAAAGAATCTATCAGCCGCGAATGGCTGATAAAAATAGCTGGTTCAGACAAACAATTCAAAGCAAAATTTATCATAAATGGGAACATCTTATATAAAATATTTGCTTTTGCTGACCCTCAATACCTGAAAACAGAAAATGTTGAAAAAGCTTTCAATAATTATACATTTACAACCAAGGGCGACCCGAATTGGATTTTTATCCCGAAGACCAGCCAGTTAATAAAAGATCTTGAGAGCACTGAGAATGATATAAGAGCCGCAGCATATCAATATTTAAACGACAACGATATTCATTCAGCAAAAGACACTACTGCTCTTGCTGACAAATTATTAACAGTTTACTTAAATCCGTATTCAGACAATCCATCAGGACTAATAAACATCGCTATCGGCAAAGCATTAGGTAAACTTAATGAGCCCCTATTATTATCCACTATTGAGAGTAAGTATAAAAAACTTGACCCATTAACCGACAACGAACTTATACAATCCACACTCGCGATTTTAGCCAAACAACAATCTGCAAATAGCTATCAATTACTTGCAAAGTTAATCCCACAAAAGGAAGTCAAAGTTAGACCGGGCTATAACGTTTCTACTGGATTAACAAATAACAAGATCCTATTCAAACAACACTTATCGCTCTTCACCCCATTTATAACAGATAGCATTTGGGGGCCAACAGTTGTATCTGTATTACAAGACTTATACGACAGCAGTTATTTATCAAAGGAGGAATTAAAAACACTGAGCGTTCCATTACTAAAATATGCCGACATGATTTATCATGAATTACTGCAGGCAGATAGTACTGATTATATGGGAGAAGCTTACAGTATTGCCTATTTATTGAGTAAAACAGACATTAAGGAGGCATTGGATATGGCATCTAAATTTACTAACACAAAAAACAGATACCTAAAGAATAATATTGCGATTATGCTCCTATCTGCCAACATCAATGTACCCTCTAATGTTTTAACCGATATTGCTAAATTTCAGGGCACCCGTCTGGATTTATACTATGCGCTTCAGGAACAAAAAAAGGAATCCTTATATCCACCAGCATTCCTTACTCAACGACTATTTGCCGATGCTGCAATTTTCAAAGAAGCAACTTATGATTATGACGAAGAAGATGTTGAAATAAAGTTTCATGGTATTCAAACAAGTAAATTTCAGGATACTGTTTATATGTTCTACTTATACAAAGTAACCTTTAAGGAAGAGGAAGGCAAATCCACTTATTTTGGTATAGCGGGTGGTTATAAATTAGGCAGTAAAATGGTTACAACAGCAAAAGAACTAACCGGCATTTATTATGATGATGTAATAGGAGACAATGATATTAAAACAGTACTGGAAACCTATCTCAAGAACTTAGATAAAAATGAAGAAAATGAGGATGAATAAATAACAAAACAAAGGGCTCCGGATAAAAGAGCCCTTTGTTTTGTTATTTATTCATTATTTCAAATTAATTCGTTTGTCTTTTTACCGACCCACCGCTACTAACACTGATGTTTCGAATCAGTCCATCTCCTTTAAATCGCACATAACCACCACTGCTGGCTTCAGCGGAAATTTCTTTTGTTACGGTTACCTGAACCCCACCTCCACTACTAACATCAGCCTTACAGTTGGTTACAGAAAAATCATAGCCTCGGAATATACCACCACTACTGCCATCTACAGACAATGCATTTGCAGTACCCGATATGGTAATACTACCACCACTACTTACGTCGGCTGATAGTCTATCCAGATTTAATGATTTTGCCTGTATAGATCCGCCACTGCTGGCATCGAGCCCATCCAGTTCGGTATAGGATACATACACAACTATTTTCCAGTTTCTTCTCTTCTCCCAAAATCTCCAGCTATCATTCTCTCTTGAAATCTTTAGTTCACCATTTGAAACAACTGTTCTTACCTTATCCAGCAGATCTGCATCACTTGCAGTAACGGCCAGTTCTGGCTTACTTCCCTTGGTTAGGACCACCTGTATCCCAGCAGAAGTTTTAACGGCATGAAATGAACCTACACTTCTTTTTTGCACATGTTCTCCTGTTACTACTTCCTGACCAAGGGCAAAGGAAAATAACAGACCAATTGCCATCATGCTTGCAAATACCTTTTTCATGAATTATTGATTTTTTTTAGGTGTAACGGATGGTCAGAAAAAAAGTTACAGCTTTTAAGCCAGAGATACGCGATAATTGTTGTCGGGGGAAATAAAGCTTCTAGCCACTAGCTGCTAGCTGCTAGCTTTTTTCGGTATGAATTCAACCAACTACAAGCATAAATAAGGTAATTAAATATTTATTTTAAGTGGGATTTTCACAAAGCAAACTAGCAAGCCCTTTCCTTTATTCAAATAATAGCAGAAAACCTAAAACAAGCAACAATCTAGTCTTGCAGCTAGAGGCTAGAGGCTAGAAGCTCGCAGCTCAAAGCTAAATTCAGCTACCTATCGTAAAACAACTGCTCCCAGGGCTGGCAAATGCACTTTTAACTGGTAGCATTTAGTGGCTTTATCAACCAGTTTTGACTTTATTTCCGGATTATAAACATCCCCGGTTCCCCAGAACGATTTATCATCGCTGTTAAATATTTCCTTCCATGTTCCTTTCCCATTTACATATACTTCCCAATCATTTCGAACTACAGGGGTAACATTTAGTATTACCAATACATCGTCTTTAGGCTTCTTTCCTTTTCTTTTATATACCATTACAGATTCACTGCGGTGGTTGAGGTCAACCCATTCGAAACCATCGGGAGTAAACTGATTTTCATATAATGCGGGCTCTGTGCGATATAGTTCATTGAGTTTTTGAACGCAGTATTTCATGCCACCATGACTAACAAACTGTAGCAGCTCCCATTGCAATTCGCTTTTGTAGTTCCACTCATTTGTTGCTGCAAATTCATTCCCCATGAATAATAGCTTTGCGCCTGGGTGTGTAAACATATAAGTATAGAGAATCCGCAGGTTGGCAAATTTCTGCCATTCGTCGCCCGGCATTTTATACAACATCGGACTCTTACCATGCACTACTTCATCGTGACTAAGCGGAAGCATAAAATTTTCATCATAGAAATACATCATACTAAATGAAAACTTATCCTGGTGAAACTGCCGATAAATCGGATCCATCTTGAAATAATCAAGTGTATCATGCATCCACCCCATCATCCATTTCATGCCAAAGCCAAGTCCGTCTACGAATGTAGGTTTGCTGATTTTTGGCCAATCGGTTGCTTCTTCAGCTATTGTCTGGATTTCGGGGAAGTCGCGGTATAATGTTTCATTCAGGTCTTTTATAAACGCAATAGCTTCGAGGTTACCGTTACCTCCAAATTCATTGGGTTCCCATTGCCCTTTGTTGCGGCTATAATCCAAACGAAGCATGGAACTTACTGCATCAACCCGAATTCCGTCTGTATGAAATCGATCGCACCAAAACCTGGCACTGCTGATCAGGAAGGATTTAACTTCCCCTCTTTTATAGTTGAAAATATAAGAGTTCCAATCGGGATGATAGCCCTTTCTCATATCTGCATATTCGTAGGTATGGGTACCGTCGAACATAAATAGTCCATGAGAATCATAAGGAAAATGTGATGGAACCCAATCGAGGATTACACCAATATCTGCCTGGTGAAATGCATCTACCAGTGCTGCATAATCTTGCGGTGTACCAAACCGGGATGTGGGTGCAAAATAGCCTGCTCCCTGGTATCCCCAACTACCATCGAATGGATGTTCCATTACAGGCATGAATTCAACATGCGTAAAACCCATTTCTTTTACATACGGAACGAGTCTTTCCGCAATCTGCTGATAGGAATTATACGATTCTTCATTGTTTTTGTCTGGCCGCATCCAACTGGCCAAGTGTACTTCATAAACAGACCATGGTGCATTTAAGGAATTGCTCTTTTTACGTTTTTTCATCCAGTCCTGATCGTTCCACAGATAATCCGTTTGCCAGGTTATAGATGCAGTATCGGGTCTTTTCTCCCAGAAATGAGCATAAGGGTCGCCTTTATCTAACTTAATGCCTTTATAACCGTGTATATGATATTTATACGCTTCTCCTTGTTGCAAATGCGGTATAAACCCTTCCCAAATACCTGAATTATCTAACCGTACTTTCAAGGGATGGGCTGTTTTGTTCCAATCATTAAAATACCCTGTAACACTTACGTAAGTGGCATTGGGTGCCCATACTGCAAAATAAGTTCCCGGGGTATCTAACACTTCAAGCTGCTTATTACCAAAAAAATCATAGAGCCTGTAATGAGTACCCATTTGAAAATTCCTGACATCTTCATCTGTAAATAAAGAGTAGTTCCATACTGTTTGATTGGTATCCACAAAATGTATTGCTTCGTATTTCTTCTCAGTTTTTACAACTTTCTCTTCCTTTCCTGCTGCCTTGTCTGAAGCACTGGTAATATCTTTTTTCGACATATTTTTTTTATTGCTCATAAGACATTCATAATCAAATTAGAAAAAATTAACATAAAATTTCGACTAATCCTTTAGTTATTATGATTTTTTTTATGGATTTTTCCAATTCAGGCATCTAAGCCTGCAACCGAAAACAATGAGAAAACTGACTGCATTTTTGCTTTTGTTGTGCTTTATGGCAACAAAGAAAGCATTTACACAAAACTCCTCCTTTAAAGGTACGGTTGTTGACACTACCAATAAAGTAATTCTGAAAGATGCTGTCATTACCCTGCTCGACCGTAAAGACAGCAGTTTGGTAAAATTTACCAGGGCCATATCTGATGGCTCATTTATTATGAAAGACATCGTACCGGGTCGCTACATTGTTATGATCAGCTACCCTGGTTATGTTGAAATGATGGATACGCTTCTATTGAAACCGAATGATATAAACAACTTCAATGAGGTTGCACTTAATACACGGGCGCATATTTTAGAGGAAGTAATCGTAAGACAAACAATTGCTCCCATTCGGTTTAAGGGAGATACTTTGATTTTTACGGCTGACAGTTTTAAAGTTAAGCCTGGCGCAACAGTGGAAGATTTATTAAAAGTATTACCTGGCTTTACGGTAAATAGTAAAGGAGAAATAACTGCCCAGGGACAACAGGTTCAAAAAGTATACGTGGATGGGGAAGAATTTTTTGGTGATGATCCGACAATGGCCACACAGAATCTAAATAAGAAAGATGTAGCACAGATTCAGGTATTTGATAAAAAAACAGATCAGGCCACATTAACTGGTATTGACGACGGGGAAAAAGAAAAAGCCATCAATATTGTATTGAAAGAGGATGCCAAAAAAGGCTATTTCGGACGAATAGAAGCTGGATCTGATTTAAACAAATATTACCAGGGAAAAGCCACTGCGAACCGGTTTACCAGCACCATGAAAGCAGGAGGCTATATTGGTGTTGACCGAACGGGAAGAAATTCTATGACTTGGGAGGATATGGAAAATTTTGGTGGATTTACTCCCGTTGAGGAGAATGGAGAAACCTACCTGATGTTTGAAAATGACAGCTATAGTTTTTTCAATTCACAAGGCATTCCGGAAAATTTACAGTCGGCCTTTATGCTGAATAAGAAGTATGGTAAACTAAAGAACAATACTGCTAACAATTACAACTTTAACCGGCAATTTATTGCAGGCAACAGTTACAACAACTCACAATACATTCTTCCTGACACGCTGTATTATTACAATCAATTTAACAGCAATAAAAGCACCCGATCAAAACATGGTTTTAGCACCAGGAATGAATTAAACATTGACTCCTTTAATACCATCACTATTAATGCTAGAGCTGGCTTTACCAAAAGCAGTGGTTCTTCATTTGGTACTACCGAATACTTATCGGAAGAGAAAATGCAGGTGAATAACAGCGAACGCACAAGTTCTACGGATGGTACCAATAACCAAACAAGTGCTGATATTTTCTATAAAAGAAAGTTGAACAAAACCGGAACCAAATCATTCACCCTCAATGGTGGTTTTACCAACAATACTATGGACAATATAGGCTACCTGAGAAATGCGATTAACTATTTCAGTAATGGCATACTTGATTCAACGCAGGTAATAGATCAGCTTAAAAGGAACAATAATAAAAGTACTTCTTATAAGTTCCTTTCCAGTTATATACAACCACTGTCTAAAAAAGCTGCGCTGAACCTGAATTACTCCTTAAATGTTTCCAATAGTGAACAGGATATCAGGACATTTGAGAAAATGAATACAGGCAAATACGATTCGCTAAACACCCGTTTCAGTAACCATTTCATTTTCAAAAGTATTTCTCATCGCGGAGGAATTACTTACACTTATAATGGAAAGAAAATTTATTTCCGTGCTGGTCTTGCGATGCAGGATCTGTCTATTCGTCAAACCAATCTAATTATAGATTCTTCATACGCTCGTAATTTTATAAACTTTTTTCCCAGTTCCAATTTCAGGTGGAAGTACTCACAATCCGGAAGTTTCAGTCTGGGGTACAGCGGTAGTACACAACAGCCACAACTCTCACAGTTGCAGCCCATATTAAATAATACCGATCCATTAAATTTAACCATCGGTAACCAGGATCTTAAGCCTTCGTTTAACCATTCTTTCAACTTTAGCCTCAATGATTATAAAGTATTAACCAGTGCCAGTAAATCGGTTTGGGGATATATCAATTTCACTGAAAATGCATTCAGCTCAAAAACAGTGGTAGATAACAAGGGTGTCAGAACCACACAAACGGTTAATGTTAATGGTAATTACAATTATTACCTGAGCATTGGCTATGGAAGAAAAATAAAATTCCTGAAACTGAATTACCGACTCTCTCCGAGAATCAGTGGAAGCAGGTTTAAAAGTTTTGTAAATGGATTGGAGAATACTACCAATACCATTTCAATTTCTCCCTCGGTGAGCATTTCAAAAAATATCGAGAAAAAACTAGATGCCTATTTAAGTTATAGCCCTACTTATACCAGTTCTAATTCAACAATCAATCGAGGACAACAAACCCGCTACTGGATTCAGAATATTAATTTGGAGTTTTCTTATACAATTTTGCAGGGTTTTCAATTTAACAACAATATCCAGGCTAACTACCGTCAGAAACTTTCTCCGAATGACAGAAACAATAATGCTTTTATATGGAACATTAGTCTTGAGAAGAAAATTTCAAAAAAGAAAGACCTGACTGCACTATTGTCTATAAACGATTTATTGAATCAACAAATTGGGTTTAACAGAAATGTCAGCAGTAATTTTATTTCAGAAAGCACATACGATATGGTTCGGCGGTATGCGATGTTCACGATCCGTTGGAAATTCAGTAAAAACAGAAAACAAAATGATGAAGATGAATAACAACCGCTCCTATTTTACCTGCTTTGTTATTTTATTGCTTTTTTTCAATATAAAAACGAATGCACAGGTGCAATTCCCCAGACAGGGTAAAATAGAATTTGAAAAAAAGCTCAATATCCATAAGGAAATTGAGGGCGATAGTTTTTACGACAGCTTTAAAGATAAAATCTCAAAGTTTCAGACCACCTATTTCAACCTTTATTTTAAAGACGGGAAAACTTTATACGAAAAGGGGCGAGATAATGATGAGAAGATTATGTATTGGGGCGAGGATGAAACTACAGATGATATCGTTTATGCAAATCTGGAGAATAGCACTTTTGTAAAAAAGCAAAAAGTTTTCGAGGAAACTTTTCTAATCAGCGATTCCATTCGAACAATAAAATGGCAGATTACTACCGAAACAAGAGATATCGCTGGCTTCAGTTGCAGAAAAGCAACCGGCATTATTTTAGACTCTGTATACATAATTGCTTTTTATACCGATCAGATACCAGTGAGCGGTGGTCCACTCTCCTATGCCAAGCTACCCGGAATGATATTGGGGATCGCAATTCCAAGGATGAATATTACGATTATGGCTACCAAACTCGAGCTTATAGAACCAAAAACCGAAAAACTGATGCCCCCAACTTCAAACAGGGCGAAAAAAACAAATTATGCCGGTGTAATTGATCAACTAAGAAAATCGTCTTTATCTGGCTGGGGCAGTTATGGGCGGAAGTATTTGTTGAAATCACTTTTATAAGAAACCTCTTTATCCTTTATTCCAACCTTCCGTCAGTTTATGACTCCTTTAATAGGATAAAAAAACTTGACGTTTTTTGACTTATTAACTTTATCATTTATAAGAAACATATTCAAATAACGAAAAATATTAACATTATTTTTCAACTAATTAATTAGTTATTATGTTTTTTTATGAAATTTTCTGTTTTAGGCATCCTTAATTGCAACCGACTACAATGAAAAAACTGACTACTTTTTGCCTGGTATTGGCTATTGCGGCCTTTACAAACGTTTATGCACAAAATAATGGCTCCCTTAAAGGCACTATCATTGACTCTTCCAATAAAGTAAACCTGCATAATGCAGTGATTTCACTTTTGAGACCCAAGGATTCCGTATTAGTAAAATTTGTCCGTTCAGACCAGCAGGGACAGTTTGCATTCAGCAACCTCCCTTCTACCAAGTATATCATGGTGGTATCTTATCCGGATTATGCGGATTTTGTAGACGAATTAGATCTCACCACACAATCACAAAAATCGTTGGGAAATATATATGTAACTACCAAAGCACATTTGCTTGAAGAAGTGGTAGTCAGACAACGCCTTTCCGCCATACGGATGAAAGGTGATACGATGGTATACAGAGCCGATAGTTTTTATGTAGGTCCCAATGCCAATGTTCAGGACCTCTTAAAAAGAATGCCAGGCATTCAGGTAAACTCAAAAGGAGAAATCACCGCTCAGGGACAAAAAGTGGAGAAAGTACTGGTTGACGGAGAAGAATTCTTTAGTGACGATCCTGCAGTTGTTACCCAGAATTTAAGGGCAGATGCAGTAGAAAACGTACAAGTATTTGATAAGAAAAGCGATCAGGCTGTTTTTACTGGCATTGATGATGGACAAACCAAGAAGACACTCAACTTACAATTGAAGGAAGATAAGAAAAAAGGATTCTTTGGAAAAGTGGAAGCTGGTTCAGATTTTGATCGTTATCGCTACGGAAAGGGAATGTTGAATGCTTTTAAAGGTAAAAGAAAGATTGCCGCCTATATAACCAACGATAATACCAAATTTGAATCGCTCAACTGGAATGAAAGAAGCAATTACGGCTCAGGTATGGGTGACAATATGCAGATAATGGAAGATGGGGGAATTATGATTACCGGTGGTGGCGGTGATGACTTTTCTTATGGACAAGGCTTACCTACTTCCACAACCGGAGGTTTATTATTCACCAACAAATGGAACCAGGATAAGCATAATATCAACACTTCCTATCAATTTAATAACCTCAACGTAAAAGGCAGAACACAAACAATTACACAAAATATTTTGCCAGATACTACTTTCACCAATACACAAAATCAGGATTTCGTTAGTGATAGAAGGAGAAACAGAATTACCAGCAAGTATGATTTAAGAATAGATTCTACCAGCACCTTAAAAATGTCTTTAACTGGCTCTATTATTAGTAATAGAAATGCCAACAACTTTTTAAGCAAGGCAATTAGTGAAGAAGGTCAAATCATTAACCAGTCTGACCGTACAACTACTAATGATGGTGAAGACAGGAATCTCCTGGGTTCATTACAATGGCAAAAACGTTTGAAGAAAAAAGGCCGAACCATTTCTTTCAGTGGTGACTTCAATGTAATGAATAAAAAGAATGATGGTTTCTTATTTGCCAAGAACGATTTCTACAACAAAACAGGCTCTCTTGTTCGTCAGGATAACCTTGATCAGTTAAAAACCAATAAGGAAGCATTATCTGGAGTAAACGGAAGATTATCATATACCGAACCTCTTTGGAAAAACACTTTCATGGAGTTAAACTATCGCTTCGCATTTAACAGAAACGATGCGGAAAGAAAAACGCTGGAGAAAACAGGTGCAGGGGGTAAATATGACAACCTTATTGACACGTTGAGTAACCACTTTATATACAACAATAATAACCATACAGGTGGTTTTACCATAAGACTGAATGAGAAGAAATTCAGTATTGCAGGTGGTGTATCTTTAGGAGTTTCTAAATTCAACCTTGATGATGTTAATAAGGGTGCTAACAGAAGTATTCAGTTTACCAATTTCTTACCGACTGCCAATATTATATTCAACCCTAAAAAGCAACGAAGAATCAATATCGGTTACAATGGAACTACACGCAACCCAACATTGCAACAGATACAACCATTTGTTGATAATATTGACCCTCTGAATATTACCATTGGTAACCCAAATCTGAAACAAGAATTCAGACATAATTTCAATCTGAATTTTAGTGATTACAAGGTTTTGAAAAGCAGAAACATTTACTTAAGTGCCAATTTCTCTACTACGAATAATGCCATTACAACTGCGAATTTTATCGACACACTGGGCAGAAGGATTAATCAGGCAATTAATGTAAATGGTAACTATAGCGGATCAATGTGGAGCGCTTACGGGTTTGATATATTCCCATCATATAATTTTAGCTTTGGGGTATCTCCTAACATTTCCCGCTTTGCCAATGTGGTCAATGGGTTGCAAAATATCAGTAAAAATAATTCACTTGGGTTTACACTTAGTTTAAGCCACTGGTCTGAACAAAAATTCAATTTCTACATAAACTTTGACGCTAGGTACAATCATTCCAGTTCGTCTATTCGCCCCAATGCCACAACTAAATACTGGTCTTATAATGTTTGGTCAAACATGACTCTAAAACTTCCAGCTAAATTTGTGCTAGAGGCAAATGGCAGCATGAGTTTATTCCAGAAAACATCTGTTTTCGCGGGGAACAGCAATGTATACTTATTAAACAGTTCATTAACTAAGACCCTTGGAAAGAGCAATCAGTTTGAAATGAAAGTTGCCATCAATGATATTTTCAACCAGAACCAAAACATCAGAAGGAATATCAGCACCAACTTCATTACAGAAACCGTACAACAGAATATCCAGCGCTTCTGGATGTTTACCCTGGCTTATAATTTCAGTAAAAACGGAAAACCAAACAACGGATTTTAATGTCTAATAACCAGATTATGAAAAATATATTCATAGCATTATTGCTACTCTCCACTACAGCAGGCTTTAGTCAAACCAGGTTTATTAGCTCAGGCCGTGTAGAATTTGAAAGAAAATACAACCAGCATAGCCAGTTTGAGGGTGAAGGCGAAGGCCCCTGGATTGCGGAAATGAAAAAAATGTACCCGAAGATGGTGACAGATTATTATGAACTGAGGTTCAATAATGAGCGTTCTGTTTATCGGCTACTAAAAGAAAACCCGGATAATAAATACCTATGGATGGGTAAGCCTTCTGAATCTGATGTAACAATCAAAGACATCAATAAAGGAACTATTTCCATGCAAAGAGATGTATTTGAACAAACCTATTTGATTCAAGATAGTTTGCGCCAACTGGAATGGCGTATTACAGAAGAAACCCGCAATATTGCTGGTTTTGATTGTAAAAAAGCAGTGACAAAAATTTGTGATTCTGTTTATGTAGTCGCATTTTATACCGACCAGATTTTAGTTAACAGTGGCCCTGAAAGTTTTAGCGGCCTGCCAGGAATGATCCTCGGCCTCGCTGTTCCCAGACTTCACACAACCTGGTTTGCTACAAAGGTTGAATTGGTTGACCCAACACCTGCTCAGCTCACTCCTTCACAAAAAGGGAAAAAAGCTAGCTGGACCCAATTATCAACTGATTTAAACAAAGCAATGAAGGATTGGGGATCAGGTGCGGCACGAATTTTGTGGTCTTCTCAACTGTAAAACCAAACTGGGCGGCAATTAGCCCGCATGTGAGATGGAAGCTATACTGGGAAGTCCGGGGGTTTACCTGGTTAGATAGTTTTGGGGGTAATTACTACTAACCACAAACTCACGGACTTTCCTTATTTTTTGCCGCCCTCCTTAGCTTCAAGTGCAAGAACTTATCTTGCCAGGATTCAAAATCAATATTCGATTAAAGTTGTAGTCAATCCTATTTATTCCTCTTTATAGCTTCAAGCTCTGCTCTAAGCTTAACAAGTTCGGCCTGTAATTCAGATATGGAGGCTACTAATACAGGTATTAATCCTTCCATAGACACTTCTTTAACATGAGCCTGTTTGAATAAATTTTTTCCGGCAGTATAAGATATTGACCTGCTTTTTACCAATTGAGGGAAAACAGTTTCTACATTTTCAACATTAAACCCAAACTGTCTACCTGCTGGCAGTTTTAATGAGCGGTTATACTCTGCTTTAAATTCATATAATTCCGGTTTCAGCTTTACAAGTTGCCCTGTTGCATCATTAACGGGTCTTATATATTTTTTCAATTCGGAATCGTTTAATTCCTGAGCCATCAAAGATTGGCTAATTCCACAGGTAAACAGTACAGCATAGATAAATTTCAGGGTAGGCTTCATAATATGGCATTTAGAAGGTCATCGAATACTGCAAAGAAACAGCATTAGGATTCCTTTTTTCTAAAATTCATGTGAAATATCCTGCCCGAATAATACCAATCATCCGTTATTTGGTTTTCAGCCATTCAGGTGAGCTATCGGTTGGCGTATTGATAACAATTTCTATCCCGTTTGATGTGACAAATTTTATCGCCATCATTGATAGATGAGATTCATATGGGCCTTCGAAAGTTATTTGCTGTGACTTTAACCTAATTATTACCGCCTGAAGATTATCGGTAATAAAACTGATCCGAACGGCTCCGTTTGCAAGGTGATTAGCTACATTTAAATCTACTCCCTGATTTCCAGTATCAAAAACCGTCAATGTGTTTTCAGATAGTTTAACAGGAAGTTCCAAAGTAGTTGCCAATAAATCACTTATAACTACAGGATTATTCGCGCCCAGTTCTATTTCGTGAAGTCGCATTATTTATTGTTTTGACAATTCATTAGGGGATTGTTTTTTTACTCCCATCATCCCCCCCATCATTATTAATGCAGTGAGTATAATCACCTGTATAATCAGTGAATTATTAATCAATGGAATTTTATCTGCGGGAGCAATAGATAAAAATAATAAGATAGTGATCAACCCGCGCGGTGCAATAAAAAGAAGCGGGAACAAAGAGAGACCCGATAATTTTAATTGTAAAGCCCTTGTACCAAATATCACCACTACTACAATACCTGTCCATAGCAGAGTATCGGTATTAAGTAGTTCAGCAGTTTCGATCAGGTATCCAAAAACAAGGAAGAAAAATGTTCTGATCACAAATGCTGCTTCTGCGGCAATTTCTTTGAACTTGTGTACTTCCTTATTGAGATCATCTGGTTTTAATTTCGCTATCCATTTATTTTGTTTCAACTCGTCCAGATTCCCCACGAATATGCCGAATAACAATATGAATAATAGGGAAGGCAGGTGATAATGTTTGGAGATAATATAGATCAGAATTACCATCACCATTATTGGGATGAATTTGATATGGTGCTGAATTCGTCCAAGCAGGTAGGATAAGCCAACAGATGCAAGAAATGAAACCACCAGAATAATCACTAATTGCCAGCCAAAATGAAGGAATGCCGCACCGTTGATTACTTCGTTGAGGGCAACAAAATTAAATATAATGACTCCCACGATATCCGACAGACTACTTTCATAAGTTACAAATTCCCGGTTATAAGTATTTAGGTTACGGGCACTCGGAATGGCTATTGCACTGCTTATAATTGTAAATGGCAACATATTCACCAACGACTGCTTAAAAGGATAGCCTTCAAAATAATTAAAGAGCCAGGCTAATATTAACCCACTTATAATCAAAGGAAAGAAGGAAACAAAGGTCGCTTTTCTGATAAGTGGAAGCTTTGATCTATTGATCTCCAGTTCCAGTGACCCTTCGAGTACAATTAATATTAGTCCTACGGTACCTAACAATGGAAGTAAAGAGGAAAGATCAGGCACTTCAATGGAAAAGAAAACGGTTAATTGCTTTAATATCCATCCAAGCAATAATAACAATATAACTGTTGGTATCCTCGTTTTAGCAGAGCTAATATCGAATAGATAAGCCAACAATATTAATACGCACAGGGTAATAATAATAGATGTAGTCATGCTAATTGCAATATAAGTTGCAATAGCCGTTTTTCATAATATTCAGGTTCGATAAACTACAATTAACAAAATGGATACTTATGCCTTTCAGGTTGCTATTTTTTCAATTCAATAACGGTAAAGCCCTGTGCAGGAATACTTAACCCATCCTTATAAACTTTTTGCGTAAGCACATCGACTCCTGAAACAAACCCTTTTGTTCTTTCCTGATAATCAGCAAAATTCACTTGTTGTACATTGTCTCCGGTATTCATAATACACATTACCGTTTGCTTATCACTGTATCGAAAATATACATACAGTCCGTTTACAGGTAAGTATTGCATGGTTTTACCCACAGTCAGTGCCGTAGACTTTTTCCTGAACAAAGCAAGTTTCTGTACAAACTCAAATGCTTCCTGTTCTTTTTCAGTTCGGCCTGTTTTGTCAAATTTATTTTCCGCATCACCTTCAAACCCTCCGGGAAAATCCAGTCTTACCATAGCGTCACTGGGGTCTTTAAAGTTTTTCATCAATATTTCCGTTCCGTAATAAATCTGTGGTATGCCCCTAAGGGTTAGCAGCATGCCTATCCCCTGTTTATACTTTTGCATATTTTCACCAGCAACAGAATAAAAACGATCCATGTCATGGTTATCCAGAAAGATGCAATTGTTGAGGGGCTGCTGGTATAAAATATCCTGTGCCAGTGTCATGTATAATTTATTCACCCCTTCTGTCCACCCAAATGGCTGATTAACAGAAGCAATCATTGCACTGTTTAAAGGAAAGTCGGTTACACCTCCGGCATTATGCTTAAAGGGAACATTCATATTATTCCGGGTAAAATAAGCACTCCCGGTTACGGTATTGGCCCATGCTTCGCCAAATACTGTTAATGAAGGATACTCACGCAATAGTGCGTTATTGATATTATTCAGGAATGATTCATCGCAATATTTATAGGTATCTACGCGCCAGCCATCAATCCCAAATTCTTCTGTGCTCCATATGGCATGTTGAATTAAAAAATTGGCTACAAATGGATTCCGCTGATTAACATCGGGTAAGTGAGGCACAAACCATCCATCGAGCATTTGTTTTTTATCTTTTGTACTCGTGTAAGGACCAAAAATAGCCTCATCTCTATGATTAGACCCAGTATACAGCGGCCATCTATTGATCCAGTTAGGAGAGGGAGGATCTAGTGCTATCCAACTGGTTGCACCGATATGGTTATAAACCGCATCCTGAATTAATTTCATCCCACGTTTATGCAAATCATCTGACAATGCGCGATAAGCACTGTTACCACCTAACCGGGGATCTACTTTGTAATGATCGGTAAACCAATAACCATGGTAACCACTCATCATTCCCGCATTCTCTTTATAAAGCGGCATATTGTTTTCAATAACAGGCGTCATCCATAAGGTTGTAACACCAAGATTGGAAAGATAATCGAGGTGGTTTTGAATTCCTTTTAAATCGCCGCCGTGTCTGAGTAAAACATTATTTCTATCCGCTTCTGTATCCTTCAGATTCGAGAATTTATCATTTGTATAATCCCCATTACTAAACCGATCAGGCATAATGAGGTAAATAAAATCCTTCGAAGTAACCCCACTGGCAAATAATGTACCCCTGCCATTCCTTCTGGGTTTAATTTCCCATGATAATCTGATGGATGCACTTCCTTTTCTAACACCTACAATCTCTACTTTACCGGGTTTTGCGTCTTTAGAAATGGCAATATCAAGACCAACATATTTTCCATTGCTGAATCGGTGAGACCTCAATTTTTGTACTCCAGGATAATTAATGGTAAACTTATATTTCCAAAAAGCCGTATCCTCTGTCTTTAATATTAATTGTACATTATTGTATTGCATGTTTGCAAACCAATGTGTTGGATAGATGGTTACATTTTGTGCACTCAATTGATACACAATTACCATTAGCAATGCAATTGAAAGGATCTTTTTCATGCGGAAAAATACTAAATCAATATAGAAAAAAAACGAATTTAATTTATATGCGAATCAAGTGTTATAAGAGACATGGCAAATAGCTCATTGATCATAGCTTATCTCGATAAACTATACGCGATGCCCCAAAAGCTTTAAGCAACTGATTCGTACTTCAATCCTTGATGGGCATTTTTTGCTGTTTTATCTGAATTGCACCTGCATCATAAACAAACAATACGCTTATAGCCGCGCATAGCATGAAAAAGCCGGCAAGAACAATAGCGTATATTGGTTGACCATTATAAATATTCTTTACAATCCAGCCCCCGCCAATTCCATTTACAATTTGCGGCAGTGTTATGAAGAAATTGAATATTCCCATATAAATACCCAATTTCCCTGCCGGTATTGAGCCGGATAATATTACATAAGGCATTGCAAGTATACTACCCCAGGCCAGTCCAACACCAACCATGGAAAATTTAAGCATGGCAGGGTCCTTGATAAAATAAATGGAGATTAGTCCTACCCCACCCGCAATCAGTGAAAAAGCATGGGTACCTTTTCTACCTAAAAATTTGGCTACCAGAGGAATAAAAAGGGCATAAACGGCTGCCACCAGGTTATAGGTACCGAATGCAGAACTTACTGCATTGCCGGCGCTATTGTATGCTACAGATCTTGTATCATCAGGTGATAAACCAAATACATGTGTAGCAACAGCATCGGTAGTAAACACCCACATGCTGAATAATGCGAACCAGGAAAAAAACTGCACCAATCCCAGTTGTTTCATGGTTTTGGGCATTTTTTTAAAGTCTTTGAATATTTCCCCAAGACCTGCTTTTTGTGAAGCTTCATCGGGTTTTCCGTGGTATTGTTCGTATTGAGAAGGAGGATATTCTTTTGAAAAGAAAACGGTTACCAGTATGGCGAAAATAAATACTGCGGCTCCAATATAGAATGCATATTTCACGTTATCTGCAACACCAGATTCGCCAGCATCTTGTGAAAATCCGGCTTTGGCCAATAAGGAAGGCAATTCTGAACCAACAACCGCTCCCACACCAATCAAAAAAGTCTGTATGGCAAAACCGCTGGTTCTTTGTGTATCAGGTAAATTATCTGCAACCAATGCCCTGAAAGGCTCCATGGCCACATTAAATGAAGCATCCATAATCATTACGATACCGGCACCAATCCATAAAGCGGGTATTAACCCCGACATAGATCCGGCATTGGGAAGAAAAACAAGTGCTGCGGATGAAAGAAGTGCGCCTAACAGAAAATAGGGTTTTCTTCTTCCGATTCTATTCCAGGTTCGATCGCTGTAATGACCAATTAGCGGTTGAACAATCATACCCATAAGTGGAGCTACGATCCAAAACATGGGTAACTGATCAACATCTGCCCCAAAAGATCGTAGAATCCTACTGGTGTTGCCATTTTGAAGAGCGAAGCCAAATTGAACCCCTAAAAAGCCAAAGCTCATAAAGCATATTTGGGAAAGGGTTAAGCGTGGCTTAGGCACCAGACCTTTAGCAGTTGATGTAGGTGAGGCAGAACTGGCCATAACAATCGTTTTAATGTGTAATAATTACATTATTTAAATGTAAACCATTTTCACCATGATCAAACTACTATTCAGCCAAAAATAGCTGATCATCTATTTTCAAAACTTAGCGCCTGTTTAAAATTTAGATCACAAAACCATCTGGTAGAATTGCCAGTTTTTTCACTACAACAATTCCATCTTTCACTGTATACAGTGCATGATCGGTATTGGTAAGATGGCTTCCTCCGTTTATCCTGACATCATTTCCAATTCGGCAATTCTTATCGATGATAGCATCTTTAATATAGCACCTTTCGCCAATGCCAATTTTCGGCAAACCCTTTGCAGTATTCAGTGCCATTTCTTCGATGGTTTCATAATAATCGTTACCCATCAGATAACTGTTTACAACAGTAGTGCCATGACCAATCCTTGATCTTATACCAACCACACTTTGTTCAATTCTGCTGGCATGTATGATCGAACCTTCGGCGATAATAGTTTTCTCCAGGGTTGTTCCGCTAATTTTAGCCGGAGGTAACATTCTCGCCCTGCTGTATACTGTTTTAGTATTATCAAATAAATTGAAAGGAGGAATTTCCTGAGTAAGGGCCAGGTTGGCTTCATAGAATGAATAGATGTTTCCGATATCTGTCCAATAGCCATCATATTGAAAGCTGACTACTTTATAATTTTGGATAGAATCCGGGATGATTTCTTTACCGAAATCTGTAGCATTGGGATGCACTTCACTTAGCAGGTGATATAATGCTTTCTTGCTAAAAATATAAATACCCATCGAAGCCAGGTAATTCCTCCCGGCTGATTGCATCTCTGCTCCGGTATCACTTACCCAATCAGGCAGTAAATCCTTCTTAGGTTTTTCAATAAAGGAAGTAATATAATTTTCTTCGTTGGCTTTTAAAATTCCGAATTCAGGTGCGTCTCTTTCATTAACGGGAATGGTTGCAATAGAAATATCCGCACCTTTCGTTTTATGCATTTCCAGCATTTCACTGAAATCCATCTGATATAACTGGTCACCGCTAAGTATTAGGATATATTCAAAATCCATGTTGGATATATGCCTCAACGATTGCCGAACTGCATCTGCCGTGCCTTGGTACCAACCTGGATTATCGGGAGTTTGTTCTGCCGCAAGTATATCTACAAAACCTGTACTGAAGGCACTAAAATGATAGGTGTTTTTAATATGCTTATTCAATGACGCAGAATTAAACTGCGTTAACACAAACATCCGGTTTATATTACTATTGATACAGTTACTGATGGGAATATCTACCAACCTGTATTTACCTGCAATAGGTACGGCAGGTTTTGAACGACTTGCTGTTAAGGGATACAGACGTGTACCAGCTCCACCACCGAGGATTACCGCTAACACTGATTTTGAGATACTATTCATATAGCTTGTTGTTTGTGTGTTAAATTGTTCGATATCAGATTGCAGATGTCAGATTTATTTCAACACCTATGCTCATTAATCATTTCAGGCTTTTGTAAACATTTATGTATTCATCTACCGTATTTTCCCAGCTATGATCAATCTCCATCATCAACTTCCGCATTTTTGCCATTTGCGCACTATCTGCATAAACAGATACAGCTCTGCCGATTGAATAAATTACATCCCCCGCAGTTGCCTGGTTAAAACGGATACCAAAACCATCCGGGTCACCCATATCTACCACCGTATCCTGCAAACCACCTGTGCTTCTTACAATTGGTACAGTACCATATCGCATCGCATACATCTGGTTTAGTCCACATGGCTCTACCCTGCTTGGCATTAAAAGAAAATCGGCCCCTGCATATATCAGGTGGCTGAGAGATTCATCGTAGCCTATTACTACGCCAAAAACACCCTTAAAAGGCTCGGCCATCTGCTGAAATTCCCACTCTACGGTGGTTTCACCACTTCCCAAAACTAAAAAGCTGGCTTGTCCCTGCGTTTGGGCTATTGCTTCCCGAATAGCATAGGGTAAGATATCTGCTGCTTTTTCGCCTACCAGTCTTCCAATGAAAACAAATAATGGCTTTTCAATATCAAAGCCAAAACGCTCACATAAAACAGCTTTATTTTTCTCCTTACCTGCGGCAGTAGTTTTAATCGTGTAATGATGTTCGAGGTATTTATCAGTAGCGGGGTTCCATACTTCGTTATCAATTCCATTCAATATTCCTACACATTTCCCCCTTTCATATTCAAACAGTTTTTCGAGGCCATTTGAATTTGACCTGAGTTCATCCATATAACTCCAGCTTACGGTGGTAACTTTTGCTGCACATTTTATACCTGATGCCAGGGGATTGATAGATTCGTTCCAATCGAGCATTCCCCTTTTCCAAAGATCCCAACGGGGAATATACCTGCTTTTATCCCAACCCATCCAGCCCTGGTATTGGGCATTGTGAATAGTAAGTACGGCTGGTATATGTTTTAACCGGTTATAATCATAACAGTATTGCATCATAAAGGGTATTAATCCTGTATGATAATCGTGGCAATGAATAATATCCGGCTGATGTTCCCAATGAACCAGCCAGTTTACAAAGGCAATTTGAAATGCGGTAAACCTTTCTGCATCATCTTCATACCCATAAATCTTATGTCTGTCGAGTAGTCCGTTTATGTCTATCAGGTACAGATCATAACCCAACTTATTAGTTTTTTCTTTTATTACGGTATACTCAAAAAACCAGTTCCCCAGATTTGATTGTCCTTTAAAGTCAACAGTCCATTCATTATCGTATAAAAACTTAGTTCTGTACATGGGCATTACCACTTTGGCAATATCCCCGGCTTTTACCTGATATTTAGGAAGTGCCCCAACTACATCACCCAATCCACCGGCTTTAGCAACCGGGTAACATTCGGCACTTACATGAATAATCTCCATGAATCGTTATTTAGCTGATTTGCTTTCAAGTTAGGAAGTAAAATGGTACTGTCAAATTCTACTTTAAAATTTTTCGGGCTAGATTTTCTCCTGTATTTTACACTCCACTTAAAACGACCGATTGTTATGAACCAACCAAAACAACCAACCAATACAAGTGCCCTTGCCACACTGGTCATTGTATTTTTCTTTTGGGGATTTATTGCTGCTTCCAATAGTATCCTCATCCCATTCTGTAAAACACATTTTCAACTCAACCAGTTTCAGTCTCAATTAATTGGTTCTGCCTTTTATGGCGCCTATTTTATTGGTTCTTTGATTTTGTTTATCTCTTCCAACGTTTTAGGATATGATATTCTAAACAAAATAGGATATAAGAAAGGAATCATTTACGGCTTATGGATTTCAGTAGTTGGTGCTTTATTAATTATACCGTCTGCCAATGCCAATTCCTTTCCTGCATTACTTGGCTCTTTCTTTATAGTTGCACTGGGCTTTTCGTTACAGCAAACCTCTGCACAACCCTTTGCTATTTCATTAGGTGATGCCTCTACTGGTGCACACAGGCTTAATCTTGCTGGTGGGGTAAATTCATTGGGAACCACTTTAGGACCAATCATTGTTAGCTTCTTCCTCTTTGGCTCTATTGGGGGCGACCATGCAGCCGTTACTGTTACCAATATCAATATTCTTTATATGATCGTTGCAGGTGTATTTGCACTTGTGGCCTTGTTTTTTGCTTTCTCCAAATTACCGGATGGCAAGAATGATGAAAAGTTTGAAAAAGCCAATAAAGCGGCAGCTTCATTAACCATCATGACACTATTAATTGGAGCCATTATTGTTGTAGGACAATTAACCGATGTTCCAAAGCTTACTTTATTGTTAATTGCTCTTGTATCGGTAGTAGGTATTCTTTTTTACTCGAATGCAAGTGCCATAAAAAACAATACAGGATGGGGTGCCATGAAATACCAGCAACTGATCTATGGCATGCTGGGCATTTTTGTATATGTAGGAGTTGAAGTTACCATTGATAATAACTTTGGGGCATTATTGAAAACCCCTGGATACCTTACTGAAATGGGGCTTGATGAGAGTATGATCTCTAAATACATTTCTTTGTATTGGGGAAGTTTAATGATTGGTCGTTGGACAGGCGCCATCAGTGTATTTAATTTATCTGCTTCAATGAAGCGAATTATGACCATCATTGTTCCATTTGTGGCATTTCTTATTGTATTAGGGGTTAACTCTCTATATGGCAGCGATATCCGTGACTTATGGGGTTATAGCATTTGTATTGTGTTTGCCCTCATCGCCTTCTTTTATGGTCAGGAAAAACCTGCCAAAACATTGCTGGCAGTTTCTGCTTTAGCTACAATAGCTATGCTTGTTGGTGTATTTACTACAGGTATCATATCAGTATATGCTTTAATGGCTGGTGGATTATGCTGCTCTGTTATGTGGCCTTGTATATTCTCACTTGGTGTTGGCGGATTAGGAAAATATACCAGCCAGGGATCGGCTTTCCTGATCATGATGATTCTTGGTGGGGCCATTATTCCTCCTTTACAAGGTGCTATTGGTGATATAGAATCAGTAGGTATGCACCAATCCTATTTACTTGCAGCCGCATCATTTGCCTTCCTTGGGTTCCTTGCTATCAAACTCAAAAAAGTATTGAAGGCGCAGGGACTAGATTTTGATGCACAAGTAAGCGGTGGTCATTAATTTTGTGGAAGATAAATTTGAGTTGATATGGCTAGTAATGTGACATCTTTAGAGCCACTCGCAATTGGCATTGATATTGGCGGTACAGGTACTAAGTTTGGTATCGTAGACCGCGTTGGGAATGTTTTGTTCTCGAGTGAAATGTCTACTCGTTCACACTCCGAAGTAGAACCATTTATAGATGAATTATATACCCACCTTGCGGATCTTATTGTAAAAGCAGGTGGAATTGGAAGAATGAAAGGAATTGGAGTTGGTGCACCAAATGGTAATTTTTATACAGGCACTATTGAATATGCACCTAATCTTCCCTGGAAGGGCATTATCCCACTGGCAAAACTGATAGAAGATAAATTCAAATTACCTGTTACCCTTACCAACGACGCCAATGCAGCTGCTATTGGTGAAATGATGTATGGTGCTGCCAAGGGTATGAATGATTTTATCATGATTACATTGGGTACCGGTGTGGGAAGTGGCATTGTTGCCAATGGCAAACTTGTTTATGGGCACGATGGCTTTGCCGGTGAATTAGGACATACCATCATTATTCCCGAAGGGCGATACCACGATGGTACTGGCAAAAAAGGATCACTTGAAAGTTATGCATCAGCAACCGGCGTAAGACTAACTACCATCGAAATCCTTGAAACAAGTGATCGACCAAGCTTATTACGCAGTATACCCAAAGAAGAACTTGATTCAAAAAAAGTTTATGAAGCTGCTATGCAGGGTGATGAATTAGCGAAAGAGATTTTTGAATATACTGGTAAAATCCTGGGACTCGCACTTGCCAATTTTGTGATGTTTTCGAGTCCTGAAGCCATTGTTTTATTTGGCGGACTTACTAAAGCCGGAGATCTGATACTTAAGCCTACCCGCGAAAGCATGGAAGACAATCTAATACAGGTATTCCAGAATAAGGTGAAAATACTCGTCAGCCATCTCAAAGAATCTGATGCAGCCATTCTTGGGGCTTCAGCGCTTGTTTGGGAGAAAAATTGATCTTGAAGGAGCTATGGACTATGGTCCATAGTCCATAGCTCCTTTTCTTACAATATTTTAGCGCTGTTTATTGCTGATAATAAAAACTGCGGGAACGGGTCTTTGTCCGGTTTTATCACTCGGATTTATGGTTTCCTTTCCATTGATCAACAGGCAACTGCTGCCTCCTCCATCAAGATTTAGAGCCTCATAGCATCCGATACTTTTAAGTAGTGCTGCTGTTTGTTTTAAACTTGCCCCTTCCGCTTTCCCTGGAAAACGACCTTCTATAGCCAAAAAAATCAGCTTCCCATCCAGGGTATACCCCATTGCAGATCTGGGATGCTTATCATCAATTGCTTTACCGGCGAATTTAATTTCCTGGTTATTGGTAATACTTATGTCACCATTTTGAACCAATACCGGTCCGCCACCAACAGCAGTTTGCATTTTCCATTTTTTAAAATCTCCCTTTTGTAACATAACTGCTGCGGATGGATCAGCAATACTGTCTTTGAATGGATTAATGACTGTTTGACTTGCATAAGCCATTGATAAGGCAGTATCAGTATAAAGCCAGGCAATATCTGCCTTTCTTTTTTTGCTGATACCTATTGCACTGCCAAATGGATGGCGATAGGTTAAGGTATCTTTTCCTTTGCCTGGGAGTGAATGTTGGTGATAGGAAATCAGTTGATTATTGCGGATAACAACATTCAGGTTACTATTGTGAACGAACTCAAAAAAGGTGGTGTTCATTACCAGTAGCGGCTGTTTATTGCGTTCAAAATATTCAATTGGTGTGTAACGCTTACCAAGTCCGGTATCTGTGGTTAAGGAAAGTTTTTTATCGTTCAGGTCAACGCTTACATAAAAAGCAATATTAGGTTTCCCATCTAACGAATCGGTTGTTTTATAGACATGTACAGATGAAGGCAAGGGCTGAAACAATGCATCTACATTCGTCCATGTAACCTGTGCGAAGGAAATATTTACCATCCCGAAAAAAAACAGGAGTGCGAGTAGTGTTGTTTTAATCATATTAAATGAAAGTATCTTGAATGCAGGTAAATATAAATGCAAACGCCGGAAAAATTCCGGCGTTTGCATTTATTTATTGGGCAATCAATTGTTCTTTTTCTTCTTTCCACTTATTTATTCCCCAGCCTTTTATCACGTGCTTCTCACTGTGGTAAGAGGAACGAACCAATGGACCACTTTCCACATAATCAAAACCCAACTCATAGCCAATTTCTCTTAGTTCAGCGAATTCATCAGGGTGAACAAATCTTTGTACAGCCAGATGTTTCTTGGTGGGTTGAAGGTATTGTCCAAGTGTAAGCACATCACAACCAACATTAACCAGGTCTTTCATGCTTTGAATAACTTCTTCTTTCGTTTCACCCAACCCTAACATCATACCGGTTTTAGTGCGCATCCCGCCTTCTTTTAATAACCGGAGCACTTCAAGACTTCGATGGTATTTGGCCTGTACCCTAACCTGTTTTGTTAAGCGTTCAACGGTTTCCATATTATGGCTTACTACTTCGGGGGCAGCGTCAATAATACGTTGTACCTGATCTGCATTTCCTTTGAAATCTGGGATTAGTGTCTCAAGTGTAGTGTCAGGATTCAGGCTTTTTACCGCCTTAATGGTATTGTACCATATTATTGATCCGCCATCTTTCAACTCATCTCTGTCAACACTGGTTAACACCGCGTGTTTTACTTTCATAAGGTGAATTGCTTCCGCAACCCGCTGTGGTTCATCCCAATCAACTGGCTCAGGTCTACCGGTGGCTACTGCACAAAAGCCGCAGCTACGGGTACAAACATTCCCCAATATCATGAAAGTGGCCGTTCCTTCCCCCCAGCACTCGCCCATATTGGGACAGTTTCCACTTTCACAAATGGTGTGCAGTTTATGGGTATCAACTAGTCCACGTACATGTTTATAACTCTCTCCAATAGGTAATTTAACCCTAAGCCATGAGGGTTTCTGTATTTTGGAACTAACCGGATCTATTTTGGAAACAACTGGTAACTCTTGCATCTGACGCCTTTTTTTAGTCCTTAAACAGAAAAATCATTGGAAAAACAAAACAATAACAATCTGTTACTGTTCAAATAAACTTCAGACTTACGGTCTTTCCGACTTTCGGACTTTCAGATGCAAAAATAAGTCACTTTCGCTTACCAAACGTGAGGGCTACATATGCGTTGAAAAAGAGATTTTTCTCCTTATTCAGGAGTAATATGGGCATTTTTTGGGAATAAAACTCTGCATTTAACCCTACTTCAAGCGCTGATAATACCTCATTATACCGCCCATAATCGAATCGAAGGGCCGTTCTTACATGGGCTCCCGGAACAAACTTGATTTCCCCAAAACCCTTGGTCAAAGAGCCTCTTCCCAGAATTATAGTCGGATCCAGGAACAGGTTATCATTGTTATCGTATTTAATCTGCTCTTGTTTATTGGTATTGGGATTTTGGATTTCGATATAATAGGGTTTCAATAAACCTGCAGTTAAACCTCCCCCATAGATGGCAGAAACGGCTACTCCGTTCTTATTTCCTTTTCCGCCAATGAGTCTTTGTTGACCAAAACCTAATTTAAGGTTATAAAAATTATTCCTTTTTCCGTAAACATAGCTTGATACAATCAGGAAGCCACCGGACGCACTAATTGTGGGAACTTTTTCTTCTTTAGGGTGTTTATGTTCCCCAAATTCCAGCCACCATAGGTTGGTTTTAGTAACTGTTTTGTATTTACCATGTTCATAGAACATGCCCCATCCATCGGTATTGAATTTAAAACTGAATGACCCCTGCTTATTAAAAACCAGGGCTCCCTCCTCCTCTTGTTTGATCATTTGATTGATCTTTTCCTTTCTCTCGGCTTTTTTCCTGGCCTTATCTAGTTGAGCCGGTGTTTGAGATTTCTGCTGTGCGGAAACCGCCATTGACCCAAAGAGACTAACAATAATAAATAGCTTCTTCACTTCCATTAGATTTGTTACTTGTAAATTTATAGCAAAATTGACGCAATGACTTCACAAATTATTTATAAAGGTGAGTTACGTACAATCGCAACCCATCTTCAGAGTGGAACCAGTATTGAAACCGATGCCCCTACTGATAACCAGGGTAAGGGTGAACGATTTTCACCTACCGACCTGGTAGCTACAGCACTAAGTGCCTGCATGGTAACTACCATGGCCATCAAAGCCCGGACAATGAATATTGATCTGGATGGCACCCGTATTGACACCACAAAAATCATGTTAAGCGATCCTCGCAGGATCGGTAAAATCATAGCCCATGTTTATTTCCCATCTACCCTTCAATTAGACGATAAAACCAAAGAAATCCTGGAAAGAACTGCCCGCACCTGTCCGGTTGAGAGAAGCCTTCACCCCGACCTCGAACTGGATATGGCGTTTTATTGGTAAGCAGTTCCCACAAGTGCCCCTAGTACAGCAAACAAATGATTCATAGCCGAAGCAGTTTGTTGCCTATGGCACAATCAAGGCAGCGCTTATTAACACAATATTGCGTATTCAGCTCGATCAGTGACTGCGAATCTAGTGCACATCGGTTATGGATACCAGCCGATTGCCAATACCTGGTAATCCTGTTTTGCTCAGGTTCTAAAGCATAGAGCCACTGTAAAGCCCTTTCCTTATATATCTGTTGATCAGTAGCTTGCCCATAAGTAAAGACCATAGGTATCGCTACATTAATTAACAGGTGAAGGGTCATTTGTTGTCCGAGCCATTTCATGGATGGCGTGGTTAACTCATCAAACCTGTAATGACTTGTCCAATACTGACTAGCTTTTACGTGAAAAAGTTGCATGAGGTTGTCTGTTGAGGCTGTATCCCTCAATTTTGAAAAAATGCTTTCATGATGGTGCAATAAGGCAGCTAATTGCGATAAACGCAGTGTTGGAAACGAGGCAGGCCGCATACGTAAAAAAGCAGGTTGACCAGCAGGTGGGACTAAATGATATTTACGTTGTAAATGGAGATAGGTTCTGAATAATTGCATTGGGTATGCATCTTTTCTTTTTTTAAGTAAAAGATGCGCTTGTCCAAAAAGCAGTGCCTCAAGTTCCTCTGCTGAATTTCTATGCCTTTGTATGATGGTATATGGGATACTTCTGGCTAGTTGCTCAAAAAAAAATGCATTGGTTTTTGAACCGAATCCCATAGCTAGCTGTCGCCAAAATACTTCATCCCAATGATTATCTGTTTCCGTTAAGAAGTTAGTGATGAGAAGGGATTTTCTTTCCATCCTTTCTATTGCAATCCGCTCTTTCCATGCATACCAGGTTAATTCGTTAACCGCAGGTAAAAAATGATGACAGGCTACCCTGGTGGTTATTTCCATCATTTGTTCATAACGCTCGAGTAAAGCACCTTTTACCCTTCCATCTAAAACAAGTGTTGGAATTGCCTGGCCATATTGATCCAGAACCACTATATCTGCATCCCAAACCACATGCAAAATAACCCCGCTATAATTTGGATCGTTATCGTGCTGGTGCTTATACCATTCAGATGCTTTCACATGTAATTCGATATTGCCTACCCATATGGTATTATCCAATTGAATTTTAGCAGCGGTAAAATCAGGTCCCTGGTGATGGTTAAGAAATCCGGGATGTATAATTTTTAAACTCCCTCCGGAAACAAGCTGCAGGTGGTTTTTGTTATAATGTTGGTGTTGCCAGATAAACTGCAATAAACGTTCATTCATATTCCAATAGTTTTGCAGCAAACTACTGGCAAATGGATTGCGGGATATACCTGATTATTTGTTGACTATAATTCTTGCAAGGCTTTAACCACCCTGCTTACCGGCAAGCCCATTACATTGTAAAAATCACCGTTGATAGATTGAATACCAATTACTCCAATCCATTCCTGTATTGCATAAGCCCCGGCTTTATCATAGGGTTGGTATTTATCTACATAAAAAGCAATCTGATCTTCTGTCAAAGTGTTAAAACTTACCGAAGTAATATCAGCAAAAGCTATTTCTGATTTACCTGAAAGTATCACAACGCCTGTTATTACACGATGTGTCTGACCGGATAATTTTTTCAATGTTTCTAAGGCCTGATCTCTGTCTGCAGGCTTACCAATGATTTCATTATTTAAAACAACTATTGTATCAGCAGCTAAAATGGTACGATCTGCATATTCACCATGGTAGGCTTCCTGTAAATGTTTACGAACAGTCAATGCTTTTTCCCTGGCAATAAAAACCGGCACTTCTTCTATTTCAAGAGATTCCGGGAAGGATTCATCTGTTGACTTAACGACCACTTCAAAAGGAACTTCAGCCCACTCCAATAGCATTTTTCTACGCGGAGATTGTGAAGCCAGGATGATTGATTTCATGTTGATCTCTATTTTGTAGCCAATAGTCCATGGACCATGGACCATGGTCTATGGACTATCAACTATGGACTCATTGATAAATCCGGAAAAACACCATCGATAATATTCCTGTAAGCATTACAAGTTTTATCATGGTGCTAAGCTTATGAAAATCTGCAGGTGTTGTTGCTTTGAACAACCTGACCAATATCCAGATTAGTGGGGTAATGATTGCCAGTAAACAATAAAGTGCGCTATGCCACCAACCCAGGGGTAAAACATACAATTGCAGTATGATTAATACAGCTATTAATACGACGAGCCAGATTGCCACAAAAATCTTAGCAGCCTGCACTCCCCAAACGATGGGTAAAGTTTTGCAACCATATTTTCTGTCGCCCTCCATATCTTCTACATCTTTCACCACTTCCCTAACCAATGAAATGATGAATGCGAATGATGCATATAAAATGGTTAACCTGAAAAACCGGATTTCATTATGTCCAACAGACATGAGCGACTTAATCTGTAGCGGTTGTTTGGCTAAAAAAAGAATTAGTATTACCCAGGCTGTCAATAAGGAAATCACAATATTTCCTATAAGTAATTGTTTTTTAAAATTGGTAGAATAAAACCACAGCAATACAACGCTTCCAATATTTGCAAGAACAAGGTGCCAGTATAAAGAAACCGGCAAGGCCATTACCGTAAAAAACAGTCCGAGTAAGCTTAATAGCATGTGCCAGAAAATTACCCATCTGCGGTTGATGACTACATTTACCACCACTTTATCAGGTTTGTTTACCTGATCGATATTAAGGTCGAAATAATCGTTGATGATGTTTCCCGCAGCAGCAATGAGCACGGATGCGATTACGATATAAGAAAATTGGAATAGATACACTCCTTCTGCTTCACCATAGATACGTGCATAGATACAGTACTCAAACAATATTTGTGTGAGCATGATGAATAACAAGTTGGGCCACCGCACCAACTGAAAAAAAGCAGTGAGTAATTTCAATAATAAAATTTATAGCACAAGATAAGTAAAGCGTAGAATGCGACACATCAACAAAACATTATTTAGCTCGGACCGATGTGTCTTCGTTCCAATCACCACGAAGTTTCATCACTTTTTCAATCACATCCCTTACACAACCTTCCCCTCCTTTTAAATGAGATATATAAATGGCTTTGTCCTTTATTTCCTGAACTGCATCTGATGGGCAGCAGGGAAGTCCAGCAATTTGAATTACATCAAGATCAGGTATATCATCACCCATAAAAAGAATCTCCCCGGCCCCAACACTTTCCTTTTGCATATACTCCTGCAAGACTGCTCTTTTTTGGTGGGTTTTCATCCAAACTTCTGTTACTCCCAGTTTCTTCAACCTATCTTTTACTTCAGGAGAATCGCCGCCAGAAATTACCAATACACGGTACCCTTTTTTTATGGCCAGTTGCAAAGCATAACCATCTTTAATATTCATTCGCCTGGCCATTACTCCGTCAGGAAGCACCAATAAAGTACCATCGGTCATTACACCGTCTACGTCGAATACAAAAGTGGTTATATGGCGAAATGCTTCTAACATAGCAGATCAGGTTATTTTTGGTTATCTCTCCACTCATATACCCAGGCACTCTGGATCATTTCAAGATGACCTTCATTACTCTCTTCCCGCTTTCCAGCAAAATTGGGGATTTCAAGTATCCATTCCAGTAAATCAGTAAATCGAATACGGTATATCTTACTTTCATTAAACTCATCCCCAAAACGCTCATAGAGCTTCATAGCGATGTCTTCATGATCTGCCCAGTGAATGGGAGGTTCGAAATGGTTCATATATTAATTTGAAAATTTGAAAACTTGAAAATTTGGAAATTTGGAAATTTGAAAATTTGGAAATGATGAAGACTTATACTAAAGAATTATTTCCAGTTTAATAGTGCTTTTAAAAATCCAAGACCCCTCATTTTCAAATTTTCAAATTTCCAAATTATTTACTCTCCCAAAAACTGTGTTTGATCAGGTAAAAGCACTTCTACTTCTCCTTCTCCTTCGAGCAGTACGCACTGGCAACCTAATCTTGAATTCAGTCTGGGATTTACTGCCCTGTCAATAAAATCTTCTTCTTTATCACTCAGTTCTTCCAGATAATCCATCCCTTTTTCAACATATAAATGGCAGGTACTGCAGGCGCAAACAGCTCCGCAATTGTGGTGTAATTCAATTCCGTTATCTAAACAAACTTCGAGTAAACTCTGATCGGGTTCAATGGCCGTTAAAGTAACCGGCTCCAGGTCTTTCTGTTCAAACTTAACTTTAATCGTGTACATAATATATGCCGTTTGGACTGCAAAAGTATTTCAAAACCGTCTCTTTACCACGATCAATATGAGGTTTTGCTTCCGGAAAGCGAAATTTCAGGTAATGGGCTATCTGGGAAATTTATCCCTGATGCTGGCTGTAATGGCATCATAGAGCTTTAAAAGAGATTGATTCTGTGCCAATAATTGCCTATGCTTTTCAATTGTATCAGCATCTCCCCTGAATGCTGGTCCGGCCTGTATATTTCCAGGATATTCGGTTTGTATTTGCTTGGCCACCGATTCGATTATTGGGTAAAAGATGGAAAAATCAATAGCATTTGCCGTGCAATAGTCTGATGCCAGATGGTACAAATGATTGGTGAAATTTGATACAATAGCGGCTACCAGGTGCATTTTTCGCCGGGTTAAATTATCGGCCATAGTAACCCGTTCAGACAACGAATAAGCCAATTCTTTCAGCTTTTCCTTTGTTTCTTCGTCACTTCCATCCAATACCATCGTGCAATCATCCAGGGTTTTCATAGAAGTTCGCATCATTTTCATGGGCCAGAGAACACCATATTTTGGGGCGGCGCCGGCTAATACCTCGATAGCAACCGTGCCACCATTATGTATCAATATCCCATTTTTAAGGTTAAGTTGTTTTGCAAGGTCGGCAATGGCATGGTCACTTACTGCCAGCACATACAAATCTGCATTTTCCGGTATTGCAGATAAGTTATTTAAACATTCAGCACCTAATTCTTTTGCCAGCATTTCCGCTTTGGAAGCATCTCTGTTCCAAATACCTATAATAACATGACCGGCTGCTTTAAGTGATCTTCCCAATACATGTGCAACATTCCCCGCCCCTATCAGAACTACGTCCATATCTTTATATTATGAAGATGAAATTAGGACAAAGAGTTGTGATTGGTTATTACAAAACAAAACTTCGCGCCCTTGGTCTGGCTTCACCCAGGAAGGCAGCAGAACAGGCTTTCAAAATATTCTGTACCCCTTACAGCAAAGGAGTAAAACAAAAAGAACCGCTGATCTTTCATAAAGCGATAAAACATAACGTTTCGTTTGAAGGGTTAAATACCCTGGGGTTTCAATGGATACCAGAGCGTTATAATGGCAAAAAAGTACTGGTTGTACATGGCTTCAGCAGCTACAGTTATAAGTTTGAGCAATATATCCAACCATTATTAAAAGAGGGATTTGAAGTTTTGGCCTTCGACGCACCTGCCCACGGTTTAAGTGAAGGAAACATGATCAATGCCCTTATTTACATGCGATTTTTGAAAAAGATAGACCAGGAATTCGGAGGCATTTATGGATTTATAGCCCATTCCCTCGGGGGACTAGCAACTTCTCTCCTTGCGGAAGATTTTCAGCATCTCGAAAACCGAAAATTTGCCTTGATTGCCCCCGCTACAGAAACCAGATCTGCCGTACAGGGGTTTTATCAACTTTTTAAGATTAATCCTACCGTACAGTCCGAATTTGAACAAATGATCCATTCGATGACTGGAAAACAAATGGACCATTACTCCATCAAAAGGGTTGTTGAGCAAATAAACCCACCCATTTTATGGATTCATGATAAAGAAGACCGGATTTGTCCCTACGCCGATACCATTCCTGTGCAATCGATGCAACATCCACATATTCAATTTCATATAACGAATGGTCTCGGACATAATAAAATATACCACGATAAGGGTGTTATACAATTAATTATTAAATTTTTGATACAGTCATAAGTTTGTCATTTTAATGACACTATAAGCAACTGATTATCAATACACTAATAATCAATTTGAACAAAAATCGCCCCTAAGCCCAGTACGTGTTTTATACGGAGTATTATTGCTTTAATTGGCGAACATTTTTTGTGTTTTCGACGTTTCGACTAATATTGCAGGGTAGCATACCATTTTTTTGCAACATATATATAGGTATAAATGCGATAAATAAGTATGTATACAAGCAACCAAAAGGCTGTTAAAACAGCAAGGAAAAGGTAGATGGCAAAAAACTTATTAATAGTAGAGTCGCCGGCAAAAGCCAAAACAATTGAAAAGATCCTCGGGAAAGATTTCGAGGTAAAAAGTTGTTATGGGCATATCAGAGACCTGGATAAGGGCGATATGGGTATTGATGTAAACAACCAATATCAACCCCGTTATATTGTGCCGGATGATAAAGAAAGGGTGGTAAAAGAACTTCGACAACTGGCCAAAAAAGCAGATGAAGTATGGCTGGCATCGGATGAGGACCGTGAAGGAGAAAGTATTAGCTGGCACCTGGCTGAGGTATTGGGATTGGATCCAAAAACCACCAAAAGAATTGTGTTTCATGAAATCACTGCTCCTGCTATAAAAAAGGCCGTGGAACAACCAAGGCTTATCAATATGAACCTGGTTAATGCCCAACAGGCCAGAAGGGTATTAGACAGACTGGTAGGTTTTGAACTTAGCCCGGTTTTATGGCGCAAAATAGGGATGCAACGGAGTCTTAGTGCCGGAAGGGTACAAAGTGTTGCCGTTAGACTAATCGTTGAACGCGAAAGGGAAATAAACCAGTTTGTTCCAGATAGCAGTTATAAAGTAGAAGCCATTTTTGCTGCAAAAGACATTAATGACAGAGATGTATCTTTCAAAGCTGAGGGTCCCTCTAAACTAAATACACGTGAATCTGCAGAAGCATTCCTGAACGGATGTAAAAACGCTGTTTACACGGTTAATGAGGTTACAGTAAAACCTGCCAAACGCTCTCCTGCTGCTCCTTTCACCACTTCCACCCTACAACAGGAAGCATCGCGTAAACTGGGTTATGGAGTTAGCAAGACCATGTTACTGGCGCAGAAACTTTATGAAAGTGGTAAGATCACTTATATGCGTACAGACAGTATCAACCTGAGTGATACAGCCATGGCTGATATAAGAAAAGAAATAGATAACAGCTACGGCACTGATTATTACCAGCCCAGGAAATACAAGAATAAAAACGAAAACGCACAAGAAGCACACGAAGCCATCCGTCCAACTTATATGAATAACCGGACTGTGGCCGATGAAGATACCCGCAGGTTATATGAACTGATTTGGAGAAGAACCATTGCTTCACAAATGAGTGATGCTGAGTTTGAAAAAACCGTAGCAAAAATAGATGTGTCTACCAACAAAGAAACACTGAATGCAACCGGTGAAGTAATGAAATTTGATGGCTTCCTGAAAGTATATCTCGAAGGAAAAGATGATGAGGAGGACGAAGACAATGAGGGAATGTTGCCTCCTCTGGTTGCCGGACAATTGCTTGATTTCAGGGAGATGACTGCTACAGAAAAATTTTCACGCCCGGCCCCAAGGTACACGGAAGCCTCATTGGTAAAGAAACTGGAGGAGTTGGGTATCGGCAGACCTTCCACTTATGCACCTACTATATCTACTATTATCAAACGTAACTATGTTGAGAAAAGAGATAAAGAAGGAACAAAAAGACAGGTAAATATTCTCAGGCTGAACAAACAGCAGGAAATAGCCAAAGAAATACATACCGAAAATACGGGTGCGGAAAAAGCCAAACTGTTTCCTACCGACCTTGGAATGGTTGTGACTGATTTTCTTAAACAATACTTCAGCAAAGTGATGGATTTTGGTTTCACTGCGCGAATTGAAGAAGAGTTTGATGAAATTGCCGGAGGAAAAACTAAGTGGAGCAGCATGATAGACCAGTTCTATAAGCCATTCCATGAAAATATTGAACACACTTTAGAAAATGCTGAAAGGGCAAAAGGTGAAAGAGAATTGGGTATTGATGAAGCCAGCGGTAAAAAAGTAATTGCCCGTATGGGTCGTTATGGTCCAATGGTACAGATTGGTCAGGCAGAAGACGAAGAAAAACCAAGGTTTGCCAAATTAAAAGCTGATCAGAGTATTGAGACCATTACCATGGAAGAAGCCATGGAACTCTTTGCGTTACCCAGGGTATTAGGCATGTATGAAGACCAGGAACTGTCTGTTAATGTAGGAAGGTTTGGCCCATATATTAAATTGGGTGATCAATTCATCTCTATTCCAAAAGGGGAAGACCTGCACACCATTGAGCTCGACAGGGCAATTGAACTTCTGCATGAAAAACAACAGGCTGATGCCCCGGTGGCATTTTACAATGAATTGCCTGTAACAAAAGGTAAGGGAAGATTCGGTCCATTTATTAAATGGAACGATATGTACATCAATATTCCCAAAGCCTACGATTTCGACAAGCTTTCTCAACAGGATATCAATGAACTGATTGAGAAAAAAATGGAGAAAGAGGCTAACCGGTTTATCAGGCAATGGCCCGCTGAAAAGATCAATATCGAAAATGGCAGGTGGGGACCATTCATCCGCTTCAATAAAAAAATGTTGAAGATGGGAAGAAAGGCAGATGGCACAAAATATACTGCGGAGGAACTAGCAGAAGTTGATTTGGAAGACATCAAAAAAATGATTGAAGAGCAGGTTCCAAATGCATTTGCCAAGAAAACCAAAGCTCCGGCTGCTAAAAAAGCTCCGGCCAAGAAAGCTGCTAAAAAAGCAGCACCAAAAAAGAAGTAACCACTTTGGATATAAAGACAATAAAAAGCCCCATACAAAAAGTACGGGGCTTTTTTATAGCGAATCAATTTGTTTGTTTAAACTGGTCTACCCATTTGTCTTAAGAAGCGAACATGCGCCACTACAGCCTTACGCATGGTTGGGTATTCGATGTATTGCAATTGATATTCTCTGCAAACATTCCTTACAATTTCACTGATAGCAGGATAATGCACATGTGAAATTTTAGGAAAAAGATGGTGTTCAATCTGGAAGTTTAGTCCACCAACCAACCAGCTAACCAGCTTATTCTTGGTGGCAAAATTTGCTGTTGTTTTAATCTGGTGAGCCGCAAATTCATCGGGTAGTTTATTGCTTTCAATATCAGCCACCGGGAACTCTGTATGTTCTACTGTATGTGCCAGTTGGAAAACAATACTTAATACAAAGCCTGCGAAAAAGCTCATTACAACAAAGCCGATCACCCAATAGAGCCAACCTACGGTAAGTAAAGGGAGCAGTATAAAAACGATGGCGTGATAAACTTTTACGCCCCAGAATTCTACATGATCATTCAGGCTCATTTTTTTCAAAGGCACAGAACCGATTTTACGGGAGAAATATTTTTTGTAATCTGCAAAGAATATCCAGAATACATAAAGGAGCATATATAAAATCCAGAAATAAAGGTGCTGAAACTTATGGAGCTTATAATGCTTCTGTGTGGGCGCCATACGCATCAATAATCCAACTTCAATATCATCATCTACCCCATCTACATTTGTAAAACTGTGGTGAATCATATTATGTTTCATATTCCACATAAAATGGTTAGCCCCAAGCATACTAATAGAAGATGCTGCTATCCTGTTCATCCATTTATTGTTGCTGAAGCTGCCATGACTACCATCGTGCATTACATTAAAACCGATGGCTGCAACCAGGCCGCCCAGTACCACACATTCAAAAATTGCGAGGTACCAAACTGGTGTGAAAAAAATTAAATGCAGGTATACCGTTATAAAAGCAATAACCATGATGATTGCTTTTGTAAAAAGTTTAGGATTACCTGTAGAAGCGATTCCCCGTTCATCAAAATATTGCTGTACTCGTTTTTTTAATTCAGTGTGCAATGATTGTTTTACGGAGGGAAATTTGGGAGTAGAAACCTGTGACATGAATAAATACTTGAAATGATCCTACAAAGTAACGCTAATTATGCATCACTTGCTTGTTAAAACCCTGAATTTTACCCCAGAGCGAAAATTAACGACAAAACCATGACTATAGTATTTACTATAATTTGAATATTTCCACAGCACTGAATAACTTCTTATTGACAAATACATCATTTTTATTTTAGTTTGATAAGAAATAAGGCTGCTTATCAGGTCTTTACCCAAACACATGCAGGAAACCAAGGAAATACATGCACTATTTACCCTGATCGATGATCCGGATGAAGAGGTTTATTCCACTATTTCAGAACGTATCCTTGGATACGGCAAGGGAATTATCCCCAATCTGGAGCATTTGTGGGAAAACACCCCCAGCGAAGACGTACAGGAAAGAATAGAGATGATCATTCACAGGCTGCATTTCTGCGACCTTACGAATGATTTCTGTGAATGGAACAACAGTGCCTACCACGACCTTTTATTCGGGGCTTTGCTGGTTTCTAAATACCAGTATCCAGATCTGCAAACAGCCCCTGTTATCCATGAAATTGAAAAGATCAGGAGGAATGTATGGCTTGAGTTAAACAGCTTTCTCACACCACTCGAACAGGCCAATGTTCTTTCAAGTATACTTTACAATTATTACAACCTTAAAGGTGGTGAAGTAAATTACACAAAGCCAGATGAGTTTTTCCTGCATAAAGTCCTTGAATCAAAAAAAGGGAACGCAGTTTCAAACGCCCTTATTTATCAGATACTTTGTGACCAACTGGAAATCAATGCCAGAATTATTAATATCCCAAAACAATGCATTTTGGCATTCTATCACTCAGATTATGATGATGCATTATATCCGGGACATCCGCAAGACAAAATCCATTTTTTTGTAGATGGTACTACGGGGCAGGCTTTTTCTCACGCAGATATTGAAAATTATTTCAAGCGTATCTCTGTTCCTCCGGTAGCTGCTTATTTTAAACCACTATCGCACAAAAGACTTGTTCAGCTTTTACTGGAAGAATTAGCGAAATGCTTCGACAGTCCAACCAATGCTTACAAGCATCGGGAACTAATGCAGTTGGCCGGTTCATTGGAAGTATAGTTCAACTTAAACTATACTTCCTACCAGACCAGCTTTTACTGATTAAACCAACTGAGCGTCTAGAGTAATATCCATATTATAGGCCTTACTAACCGGGCAGTTTGCTTTTGCGTCTGCTGCACATGCTTCAAATTGTTCTGCTGTAATTCCAAGTACTTTGGCTTTAAGTACCAAATGTGAGCTTGTTATAGTTCCATCTTCGAGAGTAATGGTGCACTGGGTTTCTAATGTGTCTGGTGTAAATCCGGCAGCTCCTAATACAAAACTTAACTTCATGGTAAAGCAACCGGCATGTGCCGCTGCCATCAATTCTTCAGGATTGGTTCCTACACCTTCTGCAAACCTTGAATTAAAAGAGTATTGGGTTTGGTTGAGTGTAGTGCTTTGAGTGGTCAGGTGTCCATTGCCTTCTTTACCTGATCCATTCCAAACAGCGGTTGCATTGCGTTTCATGGTAATAAATTTTAAATTTGAAAAAATAAAAGCGATATGATTAGTTGGGATGATTTTGAAAAAGTTGATATCCGAAGCGGAACCATTCTTGAAGTTACAGATTTTCCCAAAGCTAAAAAACCAGCCTATCAGTTGAAAATAGATTTTGGTCCATTAGGGATTAAACAATCCTCTGCCCAGATTACCCGGCATTATGAAAAAAATGCACTAATCGGAAAACAGGTATTGGCCGTTGTGAATTTCCCTGTTAAACAAATCGCTAACTTCTTCAGTGAATGCCTTGTTTTAGGCGTCTACGACAGTGAAGGAGCAGTAATTTTATTGCAACCGGAAAGGGTGGTTGAAAATGGACAAAGAGTGGGGTAGTATTTTAGCTGCAAGTTTCTGGCTTGTAGCTTCTGGCTGCAAGCCGCAAGCTACAAGCCTTGATGGGTGTTTATTATAGACTTTCTGCTTTTAATGGAATAATTGAGAAGGCTGGCGAAATAGTTACTTAGAATAAGGTCCATGGTCCATGGTCTATGGTCTACGGCCCATTTTCCTGATAAACTACCAATTACCATTTTCAGGTAGTATATTCGGATATTGATTTTCTGCAATAGCAGGTTACCATGAGCGAACTCTATTTTACATATTATGAAAGTCCGGTTGGCCTTCTTAAGATAGGGGGCACAGAACATTTTATAGGCGAACTTACTTATGTCGACAACCCGGACCAGCTTACTTATGGCGAACCAGGTATTAGTGAAGTGATGCATCAATGCACTGAGCAACTGATTGAATTCTTTCATGGAAGCAGGAAACATTTTGATATACCCATACACCAGGAAGGAACCGAATTTCAAAAAAGGGTTTGGGGTGAGCTGCAGGAAATCCCCTACGGCAAAACCATCAGTTATCTTGACATGGCAAAGCGGCTCGGAGATCCTAAAGTAATCAGGGCAGCAGCAAGTGCCAATGGCAGAAACAATATTGCCATCATTGTACCATGCCATCGTGTAATTGGCAGCGATAAATCGCTGGTTGGCTATTCAGGCGGTATGTGGCGCAAGAAATGGCTTTTGCAGCATGAATTCAAGATCACCCACGGCGTACAGACACTGTTTTAGTCCATAGACCATGGTCCATGGACTATGGTCTATGGACTTTACAGCTATAATCATTTATAAAGTTCACAGCCACTAGTGCATATCGGCACTGGTAAAACTTAATGGTAGTAAACTACTTGCCTGAGGAATAACATAAACCTTGCCTGACAATCCACCTAGAATCAAACGAATGGGTTGTTTTACCCTTAATTCATATTCAAGCAAGCTTTGTCTGCAAATTCCACAAGGAGAAATGGGATGTTGGCTTTGTCCATTCGTATTATCATAACTAATGGCAATACTTTCTATTGCAACACCCGGATACTGCATGGCTGCATTGGATAGTAATACCCTTTCTGCACAAATTCCTACCGGAAAACTGGCATTCTCCTGGTTTGTTCCCCTGATGATCTCACCATTTGCCATGCGGGCCACGGCTCCAACATTAAATTGTGAATAAGGGGCATAGGCCATTTTAGTTGTTTCTCTGGCAATTTTTAAAAGTGCCGCATCACGTTCATTTAGCTGTGCTTCAGTTTCAAACACTTCGAATGAGAACTGAAATTGTTGCTGATTCATACACTAACTTATTAAGACAAAAAAGTCCTCAAAGCATACGCTATGAGGACCCCTTACGGTAATGTAAGTTACGAATTATTTATCTAAAAAATTGCAAAAATGACCCCTGTATGCTCAGTGTTTCGGGGTATTGCTGTCTGGTAAAAAAAGCTTTTAGCCTTTAGCTACTAGTCTCGTCTAGGGCTAGATGGCGGTTATTTTAGGTCTTCTGCTATTAATGGAATAAATGAGGGGAGATAATTTAAAATGAGCTGGTTAAAGAAATATCAGATTGCCGTTAATGCACTGTCTGTTATTAATAGAACACGGATCTTCATGATTTTCAATATCTATCATAATAAATCATGAAAATCCGTGTTCTATCCTACTTGTAGCTTGCTACAAGAAACCCCTTCAGGAAAAATAACTACTTAATACTTCTCATAATTCTTTTCCAGCGTGGACCTTTATCCCAGCTAAACCATATAAGTGATGCCTTTCCAACAATATGCGTTTCCGGTACGAAACCCCAGAATCGGCTATCCTGACTGCGATGGCGGTTATCACCCATCATCCAGTAATAATTAAGTTTCACTGTATAGGTGTTTGTTGCTTGTCCGTTGATAAAAAATTTACCCTCTTTTTCTTCGAGTGTATTGTGTTCGTAGGTCGCGATTAACCTGCGATAGATAGAAATATTCTGATTGTTAAGTTCTATTACATCTCCTTTCTTAGGTATACGAATCGGACCAAAATTATCAATACTCCAGGGATAGTTTGCTTCATCATTCGGGAATGTTATGCCCGCATAATTTTCAATAGACCTGGTTGCAGAAACAAAGTTGGGCAGTTTCTTTAATTTTTCCAGTTCATCTGGTGTCAGGTTAAACTTGTAACTGCTATCGCTCAACATGTATAATTGTCCTTTTGTATCTGTAGATACATCAATACCCAATTCTTCTTTTAAGAAATCTGGATCATAAGGCTGCTTGTTGGTAACAACGATGTATTCCGTTTGTGAGCCGCCTGGCACTTCAGCAGGATTGCCGTTTACAAATAATTCACCATTTCTGATTTGTAACACATCTCCCCCAACACCCACACATCTTTTGATATAGTTATCCGTTTTATCCATTGGATGAACGATAATTGGATATTCCGGGCTAGCCATTAACTCCTGTCTGTTTCCTTTAAATGTAAAACGGAGCACATCATAATAGGTAGTCTTACTTCCAAATTCAGGCAAATTAATGATGGTATCTCCGGCAGGGAAATTGAATACCACCACATCATTCCGTTTAACTTCCGTAAAAGCAGGAAGACGTTTATAGGGTAATTGAATCCATTTCAGGTAAGATGGTGTAGTAAGAGAGAAAGGCATGGTATTATGTACAAAAGGAAACGAAAGTGGTGTTTGAGGTATCCTTGCACCGTAACTCATCTTGTTTACAAAAAGAAAATCATTCACCAGCAATGTTTTCTCCATACTCTCGGTTGGAATTACATAAGCTTCAAAAACAAAAGTGCGGATAATTGTTGCAGCTACCACCGCAAATACACCCGCATCTATCCATTCTCTTGATCCTGGCTTTTTATATTGCTTAACTACATCGGAACCATAATATTTTTCATTTTTTGAGAAGCCCAGGTAAGGAAAATAAATGAACGGTAATAATACAGCAGCAGTATGATGCACCATATTAAACCGTTTGAAATGCATAACAAAAATGATGGTAATCCAGATAGTAATAAACTGTCCGGCTATTGGAATCAATTGCAACCAAAACCAATATTTACGGATATGGCATTTTTCTACTATTAACCAGGTATTATAAAACGGTATAAGAGCCTTCCAGGGCTCAATACCTGCTTTTTTAAACATTCCCCACATACCAAGATGCCATCCGATAATACCAACAATAAACAAGATTAAACCCATGATTTATTTTTTAGATAAAAACAAAAATATTCTTTTCAGCCAGATATGAGGGGAAAGCTACAAAACTTTTCCCAACTACATGATTTTCAAGCAATAACGACAAATTTAGATTCATTAAATAATCCACTTCCCGCTGCTTTTGAGACTTAGAGCCTGCTTACGATTTATTCTACCAGTTTCTTATGGCTATTTTCGGCTGCGCCTTCGTTGAATTTTTCGCCTTAGGCGTTTAGACTATGGCTGCAAAATTCGCCTCGGCTCGCTCGAAAATAGCTCATAATAAACCGGTAGAATAAATCGTAAGCAGGCTCTTAGTCTTCAAGCTTAGGAAAATATTACACAAAACTTTGTTTAATTTATATCTTGTGTGTTTATAAATCTATACCCGTCTGATAATCAAACCCGCTGGATGAATCATTTTACGATTAAAGACATAGAGAACCTGAGTGGTATAAAAGCGCATACGCTCCGGATTTGGGAGCAGCGATACAATTTTCTGGCTCCTAAACGTAAGGAAAGTTTGCACAGGTATTATGACAATGAGGACCTGAAACAGATATTACGTATTTCACAGTTATATCATAGGGGTATCAAAATATCCAAAATTGCAGGGCTAACCGATGACGCGATACGTTCTATGACGATGGGGCAGTCTGAAGAAAAGGCCAGTTCAATTATATTGGTTCACCAAATGATTGAAGCTGCCATTGATTTTGATGAGCCAAAATTTGAAAAAATACTGGATACCGCTTTTAAACAACTGGGGTTTGAAAATACCCTGATTGATGTTGTTTACCAGTTTCTTGAGAGAATGGGGCTACTCTGGCTTACCGACAATATAATACCAGCACAAGAGCATTTTTCCAGCAATATTATCCGCCGAAAAATGATTGTTCAGATTGAATCGCTGAAAGAGAGCCCCTCAATTTCTGACAAAGTGTACGTATTGTTTACATTAGAAGGAGAACGACATGAAATTCCGCTACTGCTTGTTTATTACCTTATGAAAGCCAGTGGTAAACGATGCATCTACATGGGTATTGATTTGCCTTTTGATGACCTGGTTACTTATGTAAAACATAAAAATCCCACCCATTTATATTTTCATGCTATTGCGAATGTAAGTGACCAGCCCATAGAACAACATGTTGCTACTTTGGTTCAATTATTTCCAGACCAACAAATATTAATGTCTGGCCCGCTGACCAAAGAAATTAAAGCCCACCACTCAAATCTGAAAGTGCTGTATTCATTACCGGAAATGATTGCATATATCAAGTCCATAGACGATAGTCCATAGACCATGGACCAAAAGCCAGCCCAAATTCTCAACAGTAACTTTACACGTACGCAGTTACGTCCTGCTCTGTGATTGTTTTTCCGGATAAGATTACCAATCTTTCTACCACATTACGCAACTCTCTGATATTACCTGTCCAGTTATGTTGCTGAAGTACCTCTAATGCTTTTTTATCGATTTCTTTTTTCGATTGACCATATTCTGCTGCGATATCATCTAAGAATTTTGCAACAAGAAGAGGTATATCTGTACGTCTTTCGTTTAGGGATGGTACATGGATCAGGATAACACCTAGTCGATGATAAAGATCTAGCCGGAAGTTTTTTTCTTCCACTTCCTTCAGGAGATCCTTATTGGTTGCGGCAACTACCCTAACATCCACTGCAATTTCTTTATCTCCCCCTACTCTGGTAATTTTTCCTTCTTGTAATGCTCTCAATACTTTTGCCTGAGCACTCAGGCTCATATCGCCTATCTCATCCAAAAACAGGGTACCTCCATTTGCTTGCTCAAACTTACCAATGCGTTGTTTTATCGCAGAGGTAAAAGATCCTTTTTCATGACCGAACAATTCGCTCTCAATCAATTCGCTTGGAATAGCTGCACAGTTCACTTCTACAATCGGTCCCTGGGCACGATTACTTTTCTCATGTAACCATCTTGCCACTAACTCTTTCCCGCTACCATTTTCTCCGGTAACCAACACACGGGCATCTGTTGGTGCCACTTTTTCGATGGTTTCTTTGATGCGTATGATTGCTTCACTTTCGCCTATGATTTCCTGTACTTTCGAAACTTTACGCTTCAGCACTTTTGTTTCCTGTACCAAAGTGGTACGATCCATTGCATTTCGAATGGTGATCAATAATCTGTTTAAGTCTGGGGGCTTTGAAATATAATCGTATGCACCTTTCTTAACTGCATCAACCGCTGTTTCTATATTTCCATGTCCACTGATCATAATTACCGGTGTATCAGATCCCGATTCTGTTACCTTTTGCAGGAATTCAATTCCATCCAGTTTGGGCATTTTAATATCACATAGTACTACATCGTATGATCCGGAAGAGAATTTTTTAAACCCCTCTTCTCCATCGGCAGCCTCTTCCACCTTAAACCCTTCATTCCCGAGAATATCTTTTAATACGTTTCTGATAGCCCTTTCATCATCAATAATCAATATAGTTGGCATGGTATACTTTTTTGCTAAGTTAAAGAATGTGATGTCAGCGTAATTCAAAATTCATGCCGAACAGCAGGTTCCTGCCTGGCGCTGCATTATAATACCTCCTTCCCAGTGCATTGATATCATTACCAAGGCTATATGTCTGGTTTAATGCATTATCAATAGCCATGAAAATTTCCCATTTTTTGGCTTTATAACCTACTCGACATTGCAATAGTTCATAATGTTCAGCATAAGCATCATTGATATCATTTAAAGGAATAGGGGATACAGTATTTAAGAAACAGGATACATATATCCCATTCTTTAACCGCAGGTCAATCGCCGAGCTTAAAGTATTCGAAGGAACACCTGTGAGTTTATTATTACTATAATCAACACTACCTTGCTGATAATTAATAAAGCGATAAGGCTGGAAGCTATACGCAAAAGAAACTGATAACTCTTTTACATATCCGGGGCCATTCTGAATGATCATAGGTTTAACCATTGCTTCAATACCTCTTTGTAAAGTACTTCCTGCATTAACAAAATACTCTGTTCCGGAAGTACTGTTTCTTCTCACAATCGCATTATTAAGTTTGAACCGGTAAAAAGCGATGTCGAACATTAATTTATTATCCAGTATTTCCCCTTTAATACCTGCTTCCAGGTTCCATCCACTTTCAGCATTCAGGTCGCCATAAAAATTTCCATCAGATGGTCTGAACTCTGCAAGACTCGGTGCTGAAAATCCTTTCGCAATAACCCCATACACATAAAGATTTGGTTTGATTGCATAAGCCATAGCAAGCCTCGGGGTAAAAATATTTTCAATTTTTCTTTTTGTATAACCTGAGCTTATATCTGTTAATCGTTTGTAGCGATACAGTTGTTGATTGGTACTTACACCAACAGTAATAGTAAATCGCTCTTTAAAAGAATATTGGAATTGGGAAAACAAAAACCATTGTGTTGCAAAAACTTTATCGCGGTACTGTACGGTATCTTTAACTCCTGACCTGTTGCCAAAATTATCGATAGAAGCTTTTTGCTGCTGCCACTCACCTCCTATATTCAATTGCCAACGATGATCTTGTTTTGCTTGTTTATATTGCCATTGTGTGCCAAAACCAGTATTGTGTTCTTTTCTTTCTTCATAATTGGTGATGAATGGATTGGTGAATTTTGTGCTGCTAAACATGCCGAATGATTGGATACTGCTATTAGTATTAAGTATCAGCTCATGATGCAGTCCATTGAACCATGTTTTATTATAAATCGCTGTTTTTTGTTGCACTGCTCCAGGTAATGCTCCTGCTGGCTGTCTGGCTTGTTTAGGATTTTGTTTGTATTGTGTTTCATTTATCCCTCCAGGTGTTTGGTAATATAGATCAGTATAGAAGCTGAGTATGCGCCAGTTCTGCTGCTTTCCGTTTATGGCAGCCTGCCATTTTAATCCATCCCTGCGCATTGCCGATTGTTCGCGATACCCATCGGATTGAGCATGGACCTGTGATAAACTACTGGAAAATTTGGGTGTTGCATATTCCCAGTTCAAAAGTTGACGAAATAACCCATAGGAGCCTCCTGCAAGCCCTCCGTTTATTTTATTCACCGGATTGGCATAAAACTTAAGCGGCGACCTTAACAATACAGCACCGCCCGTTCCAGCACCATAAACAGCGGCTACTGGTCCTTTCAAAACTTCCGCACCTGTTACCTGTGAAAGGTCAATTAAATTAAGATAAGTATTACCTCCCCCATCTGTTAAAGGCAACCCTTCATAATATACTTTGATGTTTCTAACACCAAATGGCGATCTCAATAAACTACCCCTGATTGATAACCGATAACTACCAGGCGATCGCTCTTCCATACGAACCCCAGCAAGTGAATTCATGACAGGTAAAAAGGTAAGTGTCGGCGTTTTTTTCAGATCAGCTTCACGGATAATGGAAATAGCCGCTGGTAATGCCTGCCATTTAGCTCGTCCATAAAAAGCATTCACAACCACTTCATTTAAGGCAATAGTATCTTGTGTAGCATCTTGTGCATAGGTAAAAAATGGTGACAGTAAAATCAATAATAACAGTTTTGTCTTTCCCACCCTTCTTATCATCGTCTGATATTTAATTGGATTATATCGTCGGGCAGATTAAGCTCTGCCTGAGAAATGTCGATTGACCAATATCCATCGGTTAATTTTTCAATTTTTGCTGGTTGGTTATTTTTTAAAAATCTAGCAGACTCAATATTATAGGGTACCTGAAAAAAGATTCGATCAGCAGTTTTTGAAAGTATATGAACGAAAGCTGTTGTTTCTGTTTCTGTAATTGCGCCCCAATCCTGTGGTTTTATAAAACCAGCTCTGGTACCATATATTGTTTGTCCATTTTGTTTTAACCAATCGCCCACTTCTTTTAATCGAACTATAAATTCTGGTTGAACATTACCATCAGGCATGGGACCTACATTGAGCAATAAGTTTGTTCCATACCCTGCTGCTTTTACCAATAACTGAATAATTTCTTTGGTAGACTTATACGTTCTGTCGGTGATATTAAAACCCCAGGAATTATTAATGGTTTCACAAGTTTCGAGGGGGAGTTTCGACACTGCCTGGCCGCTTAGTCCACCTTTGTTTTCTCCGGGGAGATCCTTTTCAAACATTTGAAAATCTTCACCAGGCAAAGGAGTAAGGTGATGATTATTGCCAATTAATGCCTGAGGCTGCAGACGATGAATGAGAGCATATATTTCCTGGTATTTCCAATCTATTTTAGGTTGCTGTGATTTGTCTGTATCATTATCCAACTGATCCCAGTGTCCATCAAACCAAATTCCTGATATATCTCCATATCCCGTAAGCAATTCAGTCAACTGCATTTTCATAAAATTCAGGTAAGCATCATAATTGCTTTTTTGCGTTCGTCCTGTACCCTTACCTGTTCTGCCTGTTTCATAGGGATAGTCTGTTCTGAACCAATCAACCAAAGAATAGTAAAGAAAGAGTTTTATGCCTTGTTCTTTGCATGCAATGGATAGTTCTTTAAGTACATCTTTGCCATAGGCAGTGTTGGTGATTTTCCAGTCAGACTGTTTTGTATCCCAGTTGCTAAAACTATCGTGGTGTCGGGTTATAAAAGTGATATATTTCATCCCTGCATCTTTGGCCATTTGAACCCACTGTCGTGCATCGAATGCGATGGGATTAAAAAAATGCAGTAGTCTTTTGTATTCTTCTACCCGAATATTTCTGTTATTCATTACCCATTCGCCTGCACCTAATACACTGGATGCACCCCAATGAATAAATAATCCAAATCGGGCACTATCGAACCAAGTGCGGGTTTGAAGGTTTTGGGGAGATGGTTTGTATTGTGCATTCGCAGATAATAAACCCAGGCAGATAATAAATATTAGGCCTTTTTTTTTCATTGCCATTAGTTTGGATGAAGTTAGTCAGAAAATAAAAACCCGGAGAAAGTTCCCCGGGTTTACTATTGAATAAATAAGATCTGCGATTATTTTTTCATATACATTACTTCTTTCACCAGTTTAACTGTGCGGCTCACATCTGGAATGGCGAGGGCTGTCAGGTTAGGTGCGTAGTGCATTGGAGCGTCTGCGCTGGTAATTCTTCTGATTGGTGCATCAAGGTAATCGAATCCTTCTTTTTGTATGCGGTAAGAGATCTCAGAAGAAACCGATGCAAATGGCCACTGTTCTTCTACAATAACCAATCTGTTGGTTTTCTTAACACTCTCAAGAATGGTCATCCAGTCGAGCGGACGGATAGTGCGCAAATCGATTACTTCGGCACTTACACCTTCTTTTTCCAGTTCAGCAGCAGCGCCGAGGGCTACTTTCATCATTTTATTGAAAGAAACGATGGTTACATCGCGACCAGCCTTTTTTACGTCTGCTTTACCTAATGGGATATAATATTCTTCATCGGGCACATCGCTCTTATCGCCATACATAACTTCACTTTCCATGAACATCACAGGATCTTCTTCGTATCGGATAGCTTGTTTAAGCAGTCCTTTAGCGTCATATCCGTTAGAAGGGGAAACTACTTTCAACCCTGGGATATTGGCATAATAACTTTCGAAAGCTGTTGAGTGTTGGGCACCGAGCTGTCCGGCACTACCATTTGGACCACGGAAAACTATTGGACAGCCGATTTGACCGCCACTCATAGCCAGCATTTTAGATGCTGTATTCAGAATCTGGTCCATGGCTAATACGCCAAAGTTCCAGGTCATAAACTCAACAATCGGGCGGAGGCCATTTTGGGCCGCACCAACAGCTACTGCTGCAAAGCCCAGTTCGGCAATTGGGGTATCAATAACCCTTTTTGCACCGAATTCGGCTAGCATGCCCTGGCTTACTTTATAGGCACCATTATATTCTGCCACTTCCTCTCCCATCAGAAACACCCGCTCGTCTCTTCTCATTTCCTCACTCATGGCCTCTCTGAGGGCCTCTCTGAAAGCTATTGAACGCATCATATCTGTTTGTTAAATGAGGAGCAAAAATATAGGATTCCAAGGAATAAGAAAAAAGAAAGCCCCAACCCTTAAAAACAAGAAAGGGAAAGCTTTCACTTTCCCTTTCTTTAGGCATTATTTAGTTAAAACAGGGGGTTAAAATACATTCCAGCCATAACTAATATAGTATAAGCCACCTATTTGTGGGTTACCCCAACCAGTACGGTAATATTTGTTGAAAATATTGGTTCCGCCTATTTTAATCATAGACTTGGTTGCTGGTAATTTATAGCTGATCATCGCGTCAACTGTTCTTACATATGGCACCATACCTACCCCGAAAGTACCTTCGTAGTAGAATGAGTTCTGCCACCTGTAAACCACACTAAATCCATAGCGTTTGTCTTTACCAAAGCCAGTATTATTCAGGGCCATGTTGATGCGGTATTTAGGCGTATTGAAGTATGAAACAAAGCCTGTTGGTAACGCACCAATTTGGTCGTGATAAATGTTTCCAGAGAAAGTGAAGTTCTTAGGAAGCAGGTATTCTGCGGATGCACCCCAACCTGAGGTACTAACTTCACCTGGAGCATTTACAGAAATGCTGTAAGCGATCCTTGTATTTGCATTTAAGAGATCAGCGGGGTTGAATGTTGCATTTCTGGATTGCATTGCTACAACAGAACTTAAGAAGTCTTTATAACGACCCCAATAAGCATATACATCAATCAATAATTTCTGAGCAATCAGACCCTTATAACCAACTTCGAAAGACCTCATTGATTCAGGCTTGAATTCTCCAAAAGTTTGTTGCTGTAACAGGTTCGGATTTGGTGAACCAGCTAAAGCGCTTGCACCAAATGCCTGTACACTCGGCAAGGTAAATACAGGGTTGGTATTAAACTTGTAGAAATTGCGTAATTGTGGCAAACCTCCCAATAATCTTGTACCACCACCCACGGTAAGATTGATCCACTGATTTTGAGTGGTTGGGAAACGGTAAGCGGTTTGAAAAGAGAAACGAAGGTTATATGGTCTTTTGCCAGTTTAATTACCGCTGAAGCCCTTGGTGTAAAACGACCCTTAAAGTTCGTATTCTTATCATAACGACCAGAGACGGTTAATTTCAGGATATCATTGAATAAGCGCTGTGATATCTGAGTATAAGCGCCAAACTCATTGATTTTAATTACACCAGCAGTATCAGCGAATAAAGTTCCTTCAGAATTAAGTACATATTGTTTTGCACTTACCCCTACAAGCCAGTCGGTATTTGTTTTTGAAAGACCAAGATCTTCTGTAAAGTTATACTGACCATCAAACACTTTTAAACGTGAACGATCGAGGAAAAGTCCACCACCTTGAGAAATCGGTTTACGGGCAATCGATTGAAACAGGCTGGAATTTCCGATAAAACCGGTTGGTTTGCCCTGATCAGCAAAAGCCCTTGCAGTATTATGAGCCGTTGTATAATCAGCACCTGCATCGTAAGCCGACACATATGCTGCTATGTATTGAGGATACCATGCGGAACTGGCTTTCCATCCTTCATTAAATAATCTGGTTGCAATAGTTGCATTAAAGGAATTACCCGCATTCTCATGTGTTGAATAATACCTGGCATACCAGTTTTTATGCTTTAGTTCATATTTAAACTGAGCAATTTTTAAATCTTTTAAAGAGTAACGATCACTTCCGGTATATACAGAATTACCTGTTCCGAAATAAACATTGAAAGAGGCTTCAATTTTATCGGTGAGTTTGTAGAAAAGCCCGCCGGTAAGTTTCATATTTAATGTAGTAGGATCAATTACATCTGATTCAGCATAGCCAGTTCTGCTGACAGCCTGAAAGCCCAATAAATTTCTGGAAGGAGCAGCACCATAAATTAATGGTGATACACCTGCTGTAACAAGTGCACCAGCACCTGCACCAGTTAGGAATGTATTAAACTGTGCGAGTTTAGCACCAGGATTTGCAGCTAAAAACCCGTTAAATGCGTTAAGCTGAGCCGAACCTAATCCTGCAGCAGCAAAAACCTGTGAGGCAATAGAACTCATTACCTGAGAGGTCTCGTCACCATAATAGTTTACACCATCATAGTTAGGATCTGTTGCGCGGTTGCCCGGTATTTTGAAACCATTTGGGGTAATCGCTGTTCTTGAATAATTATCAGATTGCTCCGCCAGCCAATCCTGGGCTTGCAAAAACTGAGCATTTATTTTAAAGGCGAATTTTTCAGATACTTTCTTTGCCCATCTTAAACTCCAGTCATAGAAAGGCGCTGCTCCACGATATTTACTATCCACATGGTTCACACCTTGTTTGATTTGGAAACTAAATCCCTGGTGTTTGAATGGGTTCTTACTGTTAATCAACACAGTTCCGTTCATACCACCTGGGCCATATAATGCTGATGATGCACCTGGCAGCAACTCCATATTCTCAACGTCTAATTCACTTAAGCCGATAACACTACCTACTGAGAAGTTCAATCCTGGCGCCTGGTTATCCATTCCATCTACCAATTGATTTAGTCTGGTATTACCGCTGCTGTTGAAGCCACGTGTACCAACACTTCTAAACGTTAAACTAGCTGTTACCACATCCACACCTTTAAGGTTGGTCAACATGTCGTAATAACTAAGCTGCGGTGAATTTCGAATGGCTGCTGTTCCAATTCGCTCAATAGATACAGGCGATTCTAGAATTCGCTCCGGTACCCTTGATGCGGACACTACCACTTCATCTCCAAGTGTAAATGAAGGAGTGAGGTCTACTGATATTACATCATTAGCCCCTTTCACCGTAACTTCTTTACTGGCATAACCAACTGAAGATATTAAAAGTGTAAATGGAGGTTTTTGAACTGTTGTAAACTTGAAATTACCCTTATCGTCGGTAAAAGTACCTACCGTGCCTCCTTTAATGGTAACAGAAACGGCTGAAAGCGCTTCTTTAGAACTTGCATTCTTAACGCTACCTGAAACGGTAGTTGTCTGCTGGGCTACCACCGGAATGGTTATGGCTGCGCACATAGCCGCATACAGACATTTACTGTAGACTCTTCTCATTTTGGCAAGATTTAGTGTTTAGTTACTGTAAAATAGCAATTGTTAGTTTTCTGTAAAAATTTAATTTGTCCACAAAACCAAACTACTGTTAAGAAAAACGAACTATGTTACGCTTTATTATTCACGCCACTGGCTAATTTTGCAGCATGAGTAGCTACCAATTTCCCCAACAAACGAATATTTACCACGGAAAAGTCAGAGATGTTTACACTATTGGCGAAAACTGGCTTGTAATGGTGGCCAGTAACCGTATATCAGCTTTTGATGTAATATTACCTAAACCCATCCCTTTCAAGGGTCAGGTTTTAAATCAAATCGCGGCATTTATGCTTGAAAAAACCCGCGATATCTGTCCAAACTGGCTCGTAGATGTGCCCGCGCCTAATATTTCGATTGGAAAAAAATGTGTCCCCTTCAAAATAGAAATGGTAGTAAGAGGAAATGTAGTTGGTCATGCATGGCGAACATACCAGTCGGGTATACGCACACTTTGTGGGGTAACAATGCCTGATGGTTTAAAAGAAAATGATTTTTTCCCTCAACCGATTATTACTCCTTCAACCAAAGCGGCTGAAGGACATGACGAAGACATTTCCAAAGAGGAAATCATTAAACAGGGTCTGGTTAGTGAAACAGATTGGGAAATACTGGAAAAATATGCTTTGGAACTTTTTGCAAGAGGCAAATCTATCGCTGCAAAACAAGGACTCATTCTAGCTGATACAAAATACGAATTTGGCAAAATCGGTGATACTATTTACCTGATGGATGAAGTACACACACCCGATTCGTCACGCTATTTTTATGCTGATGGATTTGAGCAACGCCAGGCTAGCGGTGAAAAACAAAAACAACTCAGTAAAGAATTTGTACGCGAATGGTTGATCAGTAACAATTTCATGGGCAAGGAAGGACAATCTGTTCCAGAAATGAATGATGAATGGATTGATACGATCAGCAAAAGATATATCGAGCTCTACGAAAAAGTAACCGGCACCCCATTTGTGCCAGAACAACCAACCGACGAAGCGATTGTAGAAGCGGTGAATAATGCGCTGAGGAAACTGCAAATAGTTTGAAGAATGGCTGATGTCTGATGTCTGATTTTCGACTTTTGAATTCAAATCAGACATCAGCCATCAGACATCAGAAATCCACCATCCTTTATTTGTTTTCTCCCAATCTCGGTCTCAACCGCACTTTACTTTTATTGAAAATATTCTGGCCGTTTTCAATTCCTTTGCGTAAGGCTTTCTGACGTTCTATTGGCATGTTTATAGTGTCCTTGCATTCAACACTGCAACAGCCTTCATACTCAGCGGCACAGGATTCACATTGAATAAATAGCAAGTGGCAACCATTATTTTTACAATTTGTATGTGTATCGGCAGGTTTGCCACATTGGTGACATTTCGCAATCACATCTTCTGTTATCCGTTCCCCTAACCGATTGTCGAATACGAAATTCTTACCGATGAATTTGCTTTCCAACGCTGCTTCTTTTGCCTGACGTGCATAATTGATAATGCCTCCTTCCAGGTGAAATACATTTTTAAATCCTTTGTGCAGCATATAGGCACTGGCTTTTTCGCATCTGATACCACCTGTGCAATACATGATAATGTTTTTATCCTCATTACCCTGCATCATATCAACAGCCATTGGAAGCTGATCGCGAAAAGTATCAGAAGGAATTTCTATTGCATTGCTAAAATGCCCCACTTCATACTCATAATGATTACGCATATCAATCACAATCGTATCAGGTTGCTCAAGCAGTTTATTCATCTGTTCTGCATTCACATACTTCCCTTTGTTTTCCATACTAAACATGGGATCATCAATTCCGTCTGCTACAATTTTATCCCTCACTTTTATTTTCAGCACCCAAAAACTTTTACCGTCATCATCTACGGCAATATTCAAGCGAATGCCATTCAGGTGTTCGATACTGTACAGGTAAGTCCGAAATGATTCAAAAAAATGTTCAGGCACACTGATCTGGGCATTAATACCCTCCTTGGCCACATAAATGCGACCAAGCACCTGTAAAGCATTTAACTGCTTATACAACTCATCCCTAAAACCTTGTGGATTTTGAACAGGGAAATACTGGTAAAAACTAATGGTAATACGATGGAATGACTCCTCCATCAAGCGCTGTTTCAACTCTTCGTTTGAAACACGGTTGTGTAAAACTGGCATATTTTCAAATTTCAGCCCCGCCTAGCCTAGGGAAAGACGGGATCCATGAATAATGGAACCACTTGCAGGGTGGTCAAAATCAGTGCAAAAATACGAAAAGAGAGCAGATGTCAAGTGATGGATTTTTGATCTTTGATTTTTGCTGAGGATCTGAGATTTAAGTGAATTACACTCACAAATCAGACATCAGACATCAGAGATCAGAAATCAAAGATCAAAAATAGTCTTATTCAAAAAGTGGTACTGTTATCCTTACGCCTCTTGGAGAGGGGCCATTTTTCTCGAAGCCTTGTACAAAGTCTACCCTTAAGAATTTAAGGATATTTTCAAGACCGATAAATGTTTCATAATACTGCTTCCCTTTTTGGGTATACATTAGATTGGCTCCTGTTACAAGAAACCAGTTGAGTCTTCTAAAGCCCGGTATTTTATTGGTCAGTAATCCGTTCAGGTGGTATTCGACGTTTGCGGTGGCATAAAACTTAGCGGTATTACTGTACCGGTAATAGGGTGCCAATTGAAAACCGCTGAGTGGATTATTGGCAAATACAGTTTGGTTACCCTGGAAATGATTATAATCTGGTGCGTATACTTGTTTTGCATTCAGGAAACCTCCTATTTCTCCCCGGTAACTTAATTTCCCCCCGAGTTTCAAATTCATATCATCTGAAACACTCAAGCGCCATTTAGTAAAGTTGGCATCACTGCCAAATAATCCCTTTACTCCCTGTGTTATGCTGGCATTAAAAGTGGGAAAATCGGACCCGATACCAATTTTACGATCTGGTAGTTCAATGTATTTTCCACCTGGCCTCCATGATAAGCCAACCGTGATAGTGGCCGACTGGTTACGAGGCATATTGGTCGTTAAAATATCTGTTGGATAATTAGGCGTAAAACTTCTACCACTAATATCTTTCCAACTTACCGGATCAGTCAGGTTTTCTAATGCGAACCGATCCTGGAACTGAAAACTTGTTGAAAAAGTCAGCCCATTTCCTATCCCTCCACCATAATTCAATTTAAAATAATTGGCCTCATATATTTTAAGGTGATTATTCTCATATAATAGCGTTGAATAGGTATTCATTCTTTGCGAAATTGGCTGGGCATTATTGTATTGAAATACCTGTCTTCCCCCTTCCACCATTATATTGTTGAAATATTTCTTGCCGAAATTATATCGCCCGGAAATACTGGCATTAAAATGTTTATTGGCAAACCCGTATCGAAGATTGGGAACAATTTGCAAAGATTTACGACCTTCCTCTTCCCCAAATCTTTTTCTGATTACAGGTGAAAAATATAAAACACCACCCTCCACTGTATTGTAGTTAAAGGTTTTTATAAGGGGGTCAAAACTTACAGAAAGTTTTTGCTTTTGTTTGCTGTAAAACTGACCAGTAAGAAATATTCCACCCAGTGACAATTTATTCCGTTTTCTGTCGATCGAGTCCATGTACGCCGGACTCTTTCTAACCTGTTCCAGACTATCTTTCTTTTTATAATCAAGTACTTCTTCAGCTAATAATGGCAGTGGTCTTATACTGTCCCAATATGCCATTGATTTTTTATTCGCACTATCAAAAACTTTAATGAGGGTATTGTTGAAGTATTTTTTTTCAAATACAGGCTCAAGGTTAAAATGATCATATACCTGAACAAAACTTCCAAAAAAATCAAATCCAAACAGCTTACCGGAGGGATATATCACCTGATTTTTTACCACCCATAAATTACCAGATGGGACAAACAATTGCTCGACTACTAATGTATCAAGAAACTGCATTTGTTGTTCTCGCACCAGGTTAAGTCTCAAACTATGAATGCGCCACTGGTCTTCAATGATATTAATATATCCCTGAAACAAAGGTTCATATTTTCTTTTGGGCATTACTTTTATCCTGCTAATCTCAACACCATTTTCATAAAAGGTTCCTTCGAATTTATAGCGGTAAAAGGAAAGTGCATTATTAGCAATAGGAGACACAAACCCTCTTGGGTTAAGTCCTTCCCCAACCGAAATAATATTATTGTAAAAGGAAATGATTTGCGGTCTGCTAAAACCAAAGGAGTTACTTCTTCCGCTTACTTTGGTGGAAATTATTTCAATCTTTTCATTACGGGGTGGTTCAACAGAATACTTTGCTATGGTTTCAGCAAGCAGCAACATTTTACGTTTGCTGGTATCGCCATCTTCAAAATCAACTTTCTGTCCAAAGAAACTTTTTGGATAATCGCGCAACTGTAGTTGCCCCTTTAAATAAACATCTGCAGTGAATTTCTTTATTTCATTCAAATGCTCATTTCTTTTCTCAATTGCCTTTCTGATGATTGCATAAGCAGGGTCTTCTCCCCCAGTTTTAACGGTAACTTCCTGAAGACTGTATTGTTGTAATTCCAGTTGAAAATCGAGTTCAATATTCTTTCCCTTCTCAACAGATATTGTTTTCTCTATTGCCTTATACCCAATATACTGACAAACCATGGTATATTTTCCGGGCAACAATTGAATAGAATAAACACCTTTAGCATTGGCAGATACACCCTGTGTAGTACCTTTTACAATAACGGAGGAGAATGGTAACAATTCCTGATTCGTATTCCTGATTGTACCACTAACAGTTTGTGCAATACCTGTATAATACCCTATACAGAATAATAAAATAAGCAGTATTGGTTTCATATAACGGAATTAAAACGAAAGTAAGCTTAGCGTTGCTGCTTTTCGTCAAATTACATTTACTCCATCCTGCTTTAACTAATAATTAATAATTTACATATTGGGATCGTTGCATAAATAAATCCCCGCTTATTTTCTTCCAGATTGGCGTAAGTAGCTTCCCGTAAGTGCTGATAATCCGGCAACTAATCCACCAATAACTCCGGTTAATAAAATCAACACCCAATATGAACCTCCAAGGGGAAGAATATTAGCCACTTTGGTTGATAAGATATGTTCATTTGCATTATCCTGTAGAAAAGCCAGAACAACCCACAAGCAAAACAATGCCAGGAATCCGGCCAGGAAAGCTTTTCCTGCTTTCTGATGAACCGTAAGGGCTACTATAAACGAAGTAATGGCAAAACTCCACCAGGGAAGAACACCATATAAACCCGAAGCAAATGCGAGTAATGCTGTAAGCAGAATTGCTGATAAAAATTTCATAGGAACAAACTGTTTAGCTGTTGGTAAATGTTAAATGCCACTTCATTTGTTTATGCTTTGAAGCAGCTTCCTTTTTCAGGAAAAGGATACGGTAATATTTTCCTGCAACCCATGAATCCACAAAATTATCGTAGTATTTACTGCCAGGGTTTCCGCTCTGTCCACCGGGATAAACCCCATAGGCTTCTATTTCATCTGTTAAATGAACAATCATTCGCCAACTTGGGCCATGCGTTGGTGTAGTTGCATTGATGATGTGCACTCCTCCGCCAATTGGCAAATGCAACCTGCTAAGTGGATCCAGTTTAAGCAGATGACTCACTCTGGTATCCTTGAATTTACCCCAGGCAAGTTCTCCTTTTTTCTCTAAAGCTTCACATGCAGCAGATGCTTTTTGAATGGCGGTTAATACTGCATCCTGCAAGGTTTCGGTTTTATCGGGGGTATTGGCATTATCCGCAAAATAATACACACTGTCTTTGATCATTACATCCAGTAATGTGGGTTCATCGGGCCAGGGTAATGGTAAAGGGGATTTATCAAATTCATCTTTCCAGATGGTTGTTTCGAGACTGTCCCAGATGGCCCTGAATACAGTTGCGCCTTCTTCCCCAATATCGTTACGCAAATTCCAGTTTTTCAGCTTTTGCAAATATTTCAACTCAACGGATTTAAGCATCGATTCGTTTACAAAACGCAAAAGTGCTGGTCTCGCCATTTCAGCATACACATTGTAATTATCTGTTTGCATGGCTTGCATATCGGCTGCTGTAATATTGTTCATTGCAGCCAATTTTTTATTGATAATTACGCCTCTGTAAACCGGAAAATCGCTTCCGGCACCAAGATAATAAGGATAAGTTTCGTCGGTAGATTTTTGGTTTGCGCTACTTACAAAACCTCTTTCGGGGTTCCTAATAAAAGGGTTCTCACTATTGGGAATTATTCCCTGCCACATATATTGGTTATCATCACCCGGCATAATAAAATCACCCTGCCTGTTCCAACGCGCAATAAAAGCACCTTGCTGTTTCAAAGCGATATCACCAGATTTTGATGCAAAAACAAAATTTTGTCCGGGACAGGTCCATTTTTCAATCGCACTCAGGTAGTCGTCAAAGTTTTTGGCCCGGTTTAATTCATAGAAAGTTTCGAGTCCTTGTCCACCGTCATGAGCGGTCCATTTAATGGCCAGATATTTACCACTGGCACTTTCGTTTTTGTAAGAGGGATCATACATTACCGGACCAAATGCGGTGTAGGCTACATGATCAATTACATCTGGCTTACCTTTTACTTTTATTACTTCCTCTTTTACATCGGCTTTATTCCATACCCCATTATACCAGTACTGTTCGAGTGTACTGTCTTTGAATTTCATATCATAATAGTCGATCACATCCCTACCAGCATTGGTAACACCCCAAGCGATACTATCATTAAATCCAATGATCACAGCGGGTGATCCGGGAAAGCTTGCGCCATATGTACTATGTGTAGGTGTGGTGATTTGAACCTCATACCAGAGAGAAGGTAAATTGAGTCCGAGATGCGGATCATTAGCCAGAATTGGTCTACCACTTTTTGTTTTAGTTCCCGAAACCGCCCAGTTATTACTCCCATTATTTTTATCGGGTACAATTGGGGCTGAAGCTGTACCACCTTGTTGATTGGTTTTGTGATAATAAACAGAATCAACACCAGGAGGCGGTTTAACTGCAATGGACGGAGCAGCATAAACTGTTCCTTTTGGAATAATAGGATCTAAAGAATCCTGTACATTGGTAAATAGTTGATCAAAATCCTCATAACCAAAATAGTTTCTGGCGTTGGTCATTCGAAGATCACTGGTAACACCTCTTGCTGTTAAATCGTAAGACATAAACATCAGGAAGAGATAAGTTTTTTCTGGTGTCCACTCCTCTGGTTTATAATCAAGTAATTTATACTCAAAAGGCAAATCTGCAGGATCAAGGTTTTTGATATATTCATTCACCCCTTCTGCGTAAGCTTCTATGGCCGTTTTAAGGGCTTTGTTTTTAGATGCCTGGCGCATGGTTTTCTCGGCGGCATACACCATACCTAATCTCCTGAAAAATTTATCTGTATTGATCCTGTCCGGACCAACAATTTCACTTAACCTACCCGCAGCAACATGTGTCTGGAACTCCATCTGCCAAAGCCTGTATTTTGCATGAAGGTATCCCTGCGTATAGTAGGCATCAGCATCCTGCTCTGCATAAATATGCGGAACAAGTCTGTCGTCCATATAAACATCTACCTTACCCTGTAATCCGGCAAGTGTAATATTTCCATCGTGAGAAGCGTTTACCGGCTCCGCATTTTTCCAAAACCCAAGTTGCGGGGATAAGAAATAACCAAGCCTTGGTGTTTTCCCTGAGCCTACCGGTAGTTGCGTGTTTAAGGTAAATATTAAACCGGCAGTTCCTACTGCCGAAATAATAAATGGAACTATCCTCATTTAAAAAGTTTTGAAATTGAATATAAGATTTTTATAGAAGAATTGGTTCTTGGATGTAAAGGAATTTTGGCTGCGAGCTTCTAGCTTCTAGCTGCTAGTCTTGATTGGTGCTTGTTTTATGATTTCTGCTATTATTTGAATAAATGAGAGGGCTTGCGAATCTGTTTTGTAAAAATCCTGCTTAAAATAAGTATTTAATTACCATATTTACGCTTATGGATGGTTAAATCAATACCAAAAAAAGCTAGTAGCTAGCAGCTAGTGGCTAGAAGCTGTTTTTCTTAAACAATAACTGAACCAACCTTTATTTCATAAATGATACTAATCGATAAATTTCCTCTGCTGTATTATACGCATGAATTACAATACGCAAACGCTCTTTACCTTCCGGTACGGTGGGATACAAAATCGGTCTGACATCCAATCCTGCCTGTTGTAATTGCGCTGCCATCTGCTTTGCCGGTGCATTACCCGGAATAATTACGCCCTGTATAGGGGTTAACGAATGCAATTTTTCAAAACGAATATCAGATCGCTGAAATATAGCTACTAATTCAGCCAAGTTCTTGCGTTCGTTTTGCATCAAGGGAAATAGTTGATATGACCGTATAATCATTTCAATTGCATGAGCCGGCAATGCCGTAGAATATATCAGGCTTCTCGAAAAATTTATGAGATAAGTTTTGAGTTGCTTCGATCCAAGTACAACAGCTCCATGGCAACCACATGCTTTTCCGAATGTATGTACCCTGGCAAATACATGATCCTGCAAACCCATTGATTGTACCAGTCCCTCCCCCTTATCTCCGATTACACCAGTAGCATGGGCTTCGTCGATAATCAGGTGTGCATTATATGCTTTAGCAAGTTGAACCATTTCATGCAAGGGACATAAATCTCCATCCATACTAAATACTGACTCGGTAACAATAAAGATATTTCCCGTTGCAGATTCAAGTTTTTTCTTCAGATCGGCCAGATCGTTATGCGCAAAGGAAAATGCTTTAGCAAAAGATAGCCGTATACCATCACGGATAGATGCATGCGACAGATAATCATATAATACCGTATCTCCTTTCTGCGGAACAGATGATAATAATCCAAGATTAGCATCGTATCCGGAATTAAAGATCAATGCGGTTGCTGCTTCATGGAAACTGGCTATTTGTAATTCGGCAGCCTCTATCAAAGGATAATTACCTGCCAGTAATCGGGAACCTGTGGAACCAGTTAATAAGCCATCTACATCTCCATAATTCAATAATCGCTGCCTGGCAATACCGAGGTAATCATTCGAACAAAAGTCTATCATCCCTTCGGATAAGCTTAGTGATCTCAGCGATTGACCATCAATCCTGGCCTGCAATTTTCTGGCTAAAAAATCATCCGGATACATAACCGTAAAACTAAACTAATTTGCTTTAACCAAGGAGCAATGAAAAGTCCGGGTTCGAGCGTAATTTGCAACTCAATTGATGTATATGGAGCTTTCAGAACACACGAAAAACATATTGGGACTTCAGCTACCCACCGACCCAAGATGGGTTGACCTTGCAAGTATTAGCCTGGAAGCTATTCTTACCGACCATGCATATTGCGAACAGAAGGCTGCCATTACTTGTATATCTCTTATACAACGGTATTCCCAAAAAGCAGAACTGGTAAAACTATTGTCCCCTATTGTTACAGAGGAATGGGGACATTTCAGACTTGTGCTGAATGAATTACACAAAAGAGGGCTCCAACTCGGCATTCAACGAAAAGACATATACGTAAACAAGCTACTAGAGTTTCAACAAAAGGGGGGCAGTGCGGAAGGTAGGTTTCTTGACCAGATGCTAACCATGGCCCTGATTGAAGCAAGAAGTTGCGAAAGATTTAAGCGTTTAAGTGAAGGGCTGAACGATAAATACTTGCGTAATTTCTATCGCAGGTTCATGGAAAGTGAAGCTGGACACTACACCCTGTTTATAGAGCTTGCAGAAATGTATGTAGACAAAGCAAAAGTGCGCAGTCGATGGAAACAATGGCTCGATTATGAAACTGCCATCATGCAGGAAATAGAACTAAGAGGCGATCGTATCCATTAATTTAGTTCCTGATTTGGGCTTCAAAATATTGCAATTCAGTATCCCAATTAATAAAGGGATACATTTTTACCATCTGTTTTGTTTTTTCCTGATAAGTTTTAAGGAATTGTTGGTGCTGCTCTGTTGCGGGATTAAATGGTTTATGCTGTACAGCCAGGTTGATGGCTGCAATTTCTTTTAAGAGCTGCTTAGTTGTATCAGGCATACAGGCCCCGGTAAATTTTTCCCATACATACTGTGTTGCATGGAAATTCGGATGCACTAAATCTTCTGCGTAAAATCGATAATCCCGCAGGTCATCAATGACCAATTCGTACGCCGGGAAATAATACAGCCCTTCAAATTTTTCTACCAGATGATGCACAGCCTGAATAAGCACTGCTTTGCTCTTGTTATTTTCAATCACACCCTCGCGCAAGTGTCGAACAGGACTGATTGTAAATATAATCTGCAGTTTTGGATTGAAATGAAAGAGCCGATGTATCATATTATCCAGCACGGTCAGCACATCTTCCGTAGTCATTAATCTCTTTGAAAACCAGTCTGACGGCGCTTTATGATTATTTGCCGCCACTGTGCCCAACTTATAATTCGGCGCATTTTCAGTAAGCATATAAACCCATGCCGACCCTAATGTGATCATTATATGATCAGCCTGTTTTAAAGCCTTGTGTGTATCATTAATCGAATCATTGATTTTACCCAATGCATCTCCTGGTGTAATTCCTGAATACCTGCTATGGTGCTTCCAGCTATGCCAGCATTCATTCAATAAAAACAGATCATCTTCCGTGTATATTTTCTCTTCTATATAATCAGTGATTGCTTCTGCAACACTTACAGGATTAAAAAGAATACCATGTGGGTTTTCTGTAACATTGAATTTATGTTTCCTTAATTTTTCCCCCATGTTTTCTGTAAAACAAGAACCCATCAGCACCAGATTTTGTCCATGCTGTATTTTCTTTTCGGGAGACTTAATATCAAACTCGTAATGAAACTTCATATATCATTGAAAAATTTTTCCTGCCATCATGCTACTCTCCATCAGCGCTTTTGCATTAAGGTCAGGCAACAATCCTTTCTCCTGGAAATATTCAATCATTTTTTCTGTATCCATATTGCCAACAAGTTCATCCTGTGCCATTGGACATCCGCCAATTCCTTTAAGGGCTCCATCAAATCTTTTGCAACCTGAATTATGGGCGGCTTTAAGTTTATCCTTCCAATTTTGTGCAGAGGAATGAAGATGCACCCCAAATGAAACAGCGGGATATTGTGGTATCAGTGTTGATAATGCAAGACTGATTTGTTCCGGTGAAGCGAGTCCAACCGTATCTGCCAGTGAAATAATTTTAATCTCTTCCTGAACCATTCTATCTGCCCATTCCAACAATATAGATGCATCATATAAATCACCATAAGGATTACCAAAGCCCATGCTGAGATAAACCACCAGCACTTTACCTGATTTAATGCATAGTTCTTGAATATCTTTCACCCGATCGAAACTCTCTTCCATGCTGCTGTTCGTATTCTTCAGTTGAAATGTGGGTGAGATTGAAAATGGAAAACCTAAATAATGTATTTCTTCAAAAACAGATGCATCCAAAGCTCCTCGTTGATTCGCTACGATAGCCAATAATTTTGTGGAAGTGTTTTCTAGCCGAAGATTAGCGAGCACTTCCCTGGTATCTGCCATTTGGGGAATAGCTTTTGGAGATACAAAACTGCCGAAATCAAGCGTATCAAAGCCAACCTGCAACAATAGGTTTAGATAGGCGACTTTGGTTTCGGTGGGCAAAAAATGAGGCCAGCCCTGCATTGCATCACGCGGACATTCTATTAGTTGTATCGTATCCTCATTTTTTACTTGCATGGTAAATATTGATAAATCAATCTTTTGAAATCCGGTGTTTCATTGCTTCGTATAAAACAATTCCTGCTGCAACAGAAACATTGAATGAATCAAATTTAGTTGCCATCGGAATAGTAAAAAAAGCATCTGCTGCTTTAGCAAGGTATGGCTGTACACCTTTGCCTTCGTCTCCCATAATTATACAGCAAGGTTCTGCCAGCGACAATTCATATACTTTTTTATCGGCGCGCATTTCGCTGGTAAAAACCTGTATTCCGTTCAGGTGTAGCGTGTCTACGGCTTTTAATAAACTATTGACCCTGCAAATATTAATGTGTTCCAATGCACCGGCACTACTTTTCATTGCTTCTGCATTCAGCGCGCCCACTCCTTTATCGGGAATAATCAGTGCCTGTGCACCACAGCAATGGGCACTACGTGCGATGGCGCCAATATTTCTCACATCAGTTACACCATCTAACATCACAAACAACGGAAGCTCTCCTTTTGAAACTACATGATCAATTACCTGTTGAAGGTCCATATATTGCACCAATGCCGCAAAAGCTATAACACCCTGGTGATTAGCCTTGGTCAGGTAATGCAGTTTTTCAGGGGGAACCATTTGTATAGGAATCTGGTTATCCCTTGCAAGCTGTCGAATAGCTGCAACTGAGTCACCGGAAATATTTTTTTGCATCAGGATCTTATCGATCGGCCTCCCCGATTCTAATGCTTCCACCAGTGGTTGGCGGCCTATGATTAATCCACTTTGTTTGATAGCCATATGCAAATGTACTATAACAGTTTACCCTGTAATTGTAATAATTTAATTTTTGTAATTGCTGCTACACTGATTGAATCAGTAATCAGTCCCTTTTCCACCATTTTATAGGCTTCTGATAAGCTGATTTTCTGAAGCCGCAATTGTTCAGTTTCTTCCGGTTCAGGTTCAGACTGCGTTAATTCAGTAGCCAGGAAAACAATTGCCAGTTCATCGCTTACGGAATTTGACAAATGCATCCGAAGCAACTCTTTCCATTGTTTAGCTTCCAGACCTGTTTCTTCTTTTAGTTCCCGTATGGCCCCCTTTAATGGAGATTCATCATGTGGGCAACCACCTTCAGGTATCTCCCAACTATAGGCATTCAGTACATAACGATACTGACCCACCAACCAAATCTGTTCCTGTTCATCCAGGGCTACAATACCGATGGCTATATTCTTGAAATGCACTTTACCATAGATGCCCTTACCACCATTTGGATTAATCACATCATCTTCTGTAACACTGATCCATTTATTATCATATACTGATTTAGAATGTAAGGTTGTCCAGGGGTTAGTTTCCATAGTTTGTTTTTGGGCTGAATAAATTAGTCAACAGGCTAACCAGCAGGTATAACAGAATAAGTATTACTATGAGGAATTTTATGGATGCGAAATAAGCTGTTGCCTGTAGACTTAGTCCCGTATAATGTCTGGCTAAACTAGCAAGCATGATTATATTCTCCATAACATCAAACACTGCAGCGATCCATGCTGATACCATAAGCCATTTACCTATCCTTATAAGTATTTTATGTTTCCATTGATTGGCGGCTATAGATAAGGTAAGTAAGAAAAAATGTGTATAGACAATTATAAAAATAAAATCGAGCCAGATATTAACCTTTGCAGCGTCTATGGGCCATAATGAGAGGATGAGGGATAATTTCTCTGATGTATTTGCAAATTCCAATGCAAGAATACCCGATGGTGTATCAGGCATAATCAATGCTGCACCATGGTAACGCATGATCATTATTACCCCCAATAATAAAATGACGGCTACAATGAGTTTTTGTCTGGATGGATGGTTTGGTTGACGAGACATACTATAAATATAAAAAGCCCCCGGTAAACGGAGGCTTTTTATGAGATCTATTAAGTTTATTTAAGCCCGAAAGCTTTTTTCACTTTGGCTACATAATCCAGTTTCTCCCAGGTAAACAGCTCCACTTTTACTTTCTTCTCTTTACCATCTGGTGATTTAAATGTTTTGGTAACCACTTCACTCTTACGACCCATGTGGCCATAAGCTGCGGTTTCACTGTATATCGGGCTACGCAGTTTCAGGCGTTGCTCAATAAAGTATGGACGCATATCGAAGATGCCTTCTACGATCTTTGCAATCTGACCATCAGTTAAGTTTACTTTGGCTGTACCATAAGTATTTACGTTGATGCTCGTTGGCTGTGCCACTCCGATTGCATAAGATACCTGTACCAGCACTTCGTTTGCAACACCTGCCGCTACCAGATTTTTGGCAATATGACGGGTTGCATAAGCAGCCGAACGGTCTACTTTACTAGGATCTTTACCACTGAATGCTCCACCACCATGTGCTCCTTTACCACCGTAAGTATCTACGATGATTTTACGACCGGTTAAACCAGTATCGCCATGTGGACCACCGATTACAAACTTACCGGTTGGGTTGATATGGTATTTGATATTGTTGTTAAACAGTTTAGCATATTTCTTGTACTTGCTCTTAACGCGTGGAATCAGGATATTGATGATATCTGATTTGATTTTAGCCAGCATTTTAGCTTCTGTATCAAAGTCGTCGTGCTGGGTAGATACCACAATTGCGTCGATTCTTACAGGCTGGTTGTTATCATCATATTCCAGGGTAACCTGGCTCTTTGCATCAGGACGCAGGTATTTGATCTGTTTATTCTCTCTTCTCAATGCAGCCAGTTCAATCAGGATCTTATGGGCAAGATCCAGTGCAAGTGGCATATAATCATCGGTTTCATTGCTGGCATAACCAAACATCATACCCTGATCTCCGGCTCCCTGCTCTTCTTTTTTCTTCTTATCTACACCCTGATTAATATCTGCTGATTGCTCATGAATCGCTGATAATATACCACAGCTATTCGCTTCAAACATATATTCACTCTTGGTATAGCCGATTTTACGGATTACACCACGGGCAATTTCCTGTACATCCAGGTATGCTTTTGATTTTACTTCACCTGCCAGTACTACCTGACCAGTGGTTACCAGGGTTTCACAGGCAACTTTTGATTGTGCATCGAAGGCTAAGAAATTATCGATTAATGCATCTGAAATCTGGTCAGCTACTTTATCCGGATGTCCTTCAGACACGCTCTCGGAAGTAAATAAATAAGGCATAGGTTAATTTAAATTTGTGCAAATATAGGCAAATGAAAGATTAGATTCTGGAGAATACAATTCGTAATCGCATCCTGAACCTTGAATGCGTTCCGCCCCCTAATCTTACCCTTCCATTAGCCGGATCATTACCAATACTCGGATTCAGGTAATACAATAAGGGTGAAGTAGTTTGCGGATAAGGGTTTGAATAATAAATAGAGTCGTTTGTTGGTGCGGACAATTGTAATAGATGTGAAGTATCTTTTCTTGTTACAATTCCTTGCACATATCGGCTCAGGTTAAAAGTATAACCTGCAACACGATCATAGCCCTGCGTTGTTTTATAGAAGGCAAAACCTCCAAAATCGTTTATGTTAGGACCATCAGTTGCAAAAATATAATCGTTCTTGACATTGCGTTTTCTGTTATTTACAGAATCCAATACACTGAGTAATAAATATCGGGGAACACTCATTTGACGATCGATGGTAAGCAGGTTTGCATCGTCTGGAACTTGCTCAGCAATTAATTCAGCTCTGTGAATGATTCGGTTACTTAAAGATGCCAACCCTGGAATCCTAACCCTGACAGTGGTTCCCGGTGAAGTTTGCACATATACCAGAGAATCTGATTTGGGATTGTTATTAGTAGTAAGATAGTTAGTAACCTGGCTACCGGCTCTGTTTCTTACAATAAAGTTTGCGTCGCCACTTGCTGCTGTATTAAAACGCATATAGAGTACAGATGTATCTCTAACAGTTGCACCTGTAGAACTTGAACTGTAATAAAGCGCAAATTTGGTATTCGTATCTGCCAGATTAATACGTAATAAGGCATTCGCAGGTGCAGTTTGGTCTACTGTTAAAGCAAAACCAGCAAAATAAGTTCTGAAGATAGAATCAGATTTGTAAGCGTTTGTGGAATCGTATGTTCTTAGAAAACGCTGTGCAACATCATTCCGTAATTTGATGCGGATCTGATTGGTTGCAACTTCATACCTATTCTTTACGGTATCGCCCAACCTGCGTATATCTACATTTACAGGATTAGCCAATGGACCGGCAATATTGATTGGTGTTACTCCCGGATTTGTAACCGGGTATAAACGATTCCTATCGAGCGGTGTACTTTGGTCAATTTCAGAAACAGTTATACGTAATGGTTGTGTTGAATCACCATAGAAACCATTGTATCCTAAAATCAAAACAGCAGAATCAATTACCAGACTGTCTTTGTTTCCAGAAGTAAAGAAGGGAAAATAAGGAGGAGATAATTCAAAAAACATTGAGGCCGATGTTTTACCAAAAATCGGGTCATTGGTAATGGCTCCCAGCATGTGAATATCTGCCTTATAAATTCTTGGGGTATCTGTTTCGTTGTAAGTATCGGTAATTACATCAAGAATGGTATCTTTTGTAAATACGCCATCAATCGGGGGTATTAAACCTCCGCCTAAATCGGTAGAAGTAATCCTGGTGCAGGCGGTTACAAAAATGCCGGTTATAATACAGAAAATAAATGTATTACGAAGTGTCGAAAATAAACGCATGTTGTGTTGTGGATTACTTGCCCGCAAGGTCGTTGTACAATTCTAAATACTCTGTTAAATCAGAATCCAAGCCTTTAAAAGGTACTACTTTCTTTCCCTTTACTTTACCGAATTCTTCTACCAGTTTCTTGTCTATCTTTTCTGCACCAAAAGTAATGGCATCAGCAAAGCTGGCACCTCCTTTAAACAGTGCAGTATTATTGGCATCTTTGAATGCCTCCAGATCCTTTTCTTTAATATTGGCATTGATTACAGCCTGTTTCAAGAATCCGGCACCCAGTTTTTCCTTAAAGGTGTTTTCACCAATGGTAAATACAACTTTACTGTTACCAAATACGGGTTCTTTCTTATAAGCTGTTTTAATATACGCGGGAATAAGTCCGGTCATCCATCCGCTACAGTGGATAATATCCGGCGGCCATCCGAATTTTTTTACGGTCTCCAGTGCCCCTTTACAGAAGAAAACAGTACGTAGCGCATTATCATCGAACCACTTATCTTCATCATCATGGAAAATCTGCTTTCTCTTGAAGAAATCTTCATTTTCCAGAAAATATACCTGTAAACGGGCATTTGGCAGGGATGCTACTTTGATCTGAAGTGGGTAATCATCGTTATCTACTGATACGTTGATCCCGGATAGACGTACTACTTCATGCAGACGGTGTCTTCTTTCGTTGATCACCCCAAATCTTGGCATAATACACCTTACTTCCAATCCTCCATCATTGCTCTTGATAGCCAGTTTATTGATAACCTCCGCGAATTCTGTCAATTCGAGGTAGGGTGACATTTCTGTGGCTATGAATAAAATTCTTTTCTTTGTTGACATCCTTGCACCGATTTTTTATTGCGGGAAGCATAAAATGAGTTGGCAAAGGTACGAAAATATAGTTGAACTGCATTTCAAGATTAAAAGCAAGCAAATCAGGCATCCCATGTTACTCGTTAAATCTATATATGAAATAAATAAATATATACAAATCCAAAGGGAAACAGGCGTTTCTATAGGCTTTGTACCTACCATGGGTGCTTTACATGCCGGGCATCTATCATTAATAAAAAATTCAAAAACTCATTGCGACCGTACCGTATGTAGCATCTTTGTTAATCCGACCCAATTTAACGACCCGGCCGATTTTCAGCAATATCCCATCACTATTGAAGCAGATATCAGGTTATTGGAGCAAGCTGGTTGCGATGTACTATTTCTACCTTCAGTAGAGGTTATTTACCCTTCAGATTATGTGAAGAAACAATATCAACTCGGTTCTTTGGAAACTTTACTGGAAGGCAAATACCGACCCGGACATTTTCAAGGGGTTTGTCAGGTGGTAGACAGATTACTTAGCATAGTTATGCCCGATGAATTGTTTCTGGGTAGAAAAGATTACCAGCAATGTATGGTAATAACCGAACTTATTCGACAAACCGGTCTACCCGTAACAACAACCATAGTACCCACCATGCGAGAAAGTTCAGGCCTGGCCATGAGCAGCAGAAACCTGCGACTATCCGAACAGGACAGGGATAAAGCTACCGCTATATACAAAAGCCTTCAATGGATCAAGGCTAACCTAAAGCAGGGAGATGTAACAGATTTAACCACCCGGGCAGCAGATCAACTATTAAAAGCAGGTTTCAGTAAAATTGACTACATCAGCATAGCAGATGCACATAGTTTGGAGGAAGTGAATAACTGGGACGGACAACAACCCCTTGTTGCCCTGGTGGCAGCTTTTCTTTCGGGAATCAGGTTAATTGATAACATTTCTCTGACAAAGGATTGATGGTACATCCGAAGAAGTAAGTAATTTTGCGCCCACTATGCTAATTGAAGTATTAAAATCTAAGATTCACCGCGCTGTAATCACCGAAGCGAACTTACATTATGTTGGCAGTCTTACCCTCGACGAAGACCTGATGGATGCCGCCAATTTTATCGAGAATGAAAAAATACAGGTGGTTAATGTAAATAACGGGGAGCGACTCGAAACATATATCATCAAAGGTAAAAGAGGTAGTGGTGTAGTTTGCCTTAACGGCCCGGCGGCAAGAAAAGGTGCGGTGGGTGATACAGTGGTAATTATCTCTTATGCTACCATGGACTTCGAAGCTGCAAAACAATTTAAACCATCGTTAGTATTTCCAAAAGAAGGAAATAAGCTGTAGCTTACTTATCAGATTATTGTTCAACCAATACTGCGTTGAATATTATTGTAACCCCTTCAGGCCATGAAAAAACGATTCTTATCTTTTGCTAAATATGCCGTTTTTCTTGGATTGGGCATTTTTCTGGTATGGTGGAGCTTTAAACAAATACCGGATGACAAATGGGGTGACTTTAAACAGAGTTTAACAACAGCGAACTACTGGCTATTATTACCTGTATTTCTGATCCTTACCCTTAGTCACCTCGTAAGAGCCTTGCGCTGGAAAATATTGATCCAGTCGATGGGTTATCAGCCGCGCGTTGCAAATACTTTTTTTGCTGTTATGATTGGCTATCTGGCCAACCTCGCCATCCCCAGACTGGGAGAAGTTTTAAAATGTACTTTTTTAGCCCGCTATGAAAAAGTGCCCGCGGAAAAACTCGTAGGTACTATCGTTGCCGAAAGAGCTGTAGATGTTGTATCACTGGGCCTGGTGTTTGTTTTAACCATGGTTACTCAATCCGATATATTAGCAGAGTATGGAAAGGAACTAATAGGACAACTATTCAAGAAAGGGGAAAACGTTTCCATCACTTCATTACTGATAGTTGCTGGCATATTGATTATTTTAATAATTGCAATAAGGGTTTGGATCAAAAAGTTTGCCCACCTTAAAATTGTTGAATTAGGAAAAAAAATCATCCGGGGTGTTTGGGAAGGATTAATCAGCATCCGCAAACTAAAACAGAAAGGGCTTTTCCTTTTATATTCAGTATTGATTTGGTTTTTATACGCTGCCGGAACCTGGGTTGGACTCATGGCAACTGATGGAACTGCCCATTTAGGACTGGGTGCAGCTTTAGGGGCTTTGTCATTTGGCAGTATCGGAATGATTATTACGCCAGGTGGCATTGGCGCATTTGCCTTTTTCATCGCTAAAGTATTAGAGGAAAATGGAGTAGCTTTTGAAATTGGTTTTGCCAATGGTACTTTACAATGGTTTGCCCAATTCCTGATTGTAGTTTTACTGGGTTGTATCAGTTTGCTGGTATTGCCGGTTTATAATAAAAAGAAGACATCTCATGAGAGCCATTAATGCTATCGAAACAAAAATAATGACACTTCCACAGGTACTGGCAAGGGTTGCAGCATGGCGCGTAACAGGCAAGAGCATTTCCTTTACCAATGGCTGTTTTGATATTTTGCATGAAGGCCATATATTCTCTTTAAGCGCTGCCGCTAAAGAAGCCGATTACCTTATAGTTGGTGTAAACAGCGATAAGAGTGTAAAAAAATTAAAAGGCCCTGACCGACCCGTAAACAGTGAACACAGCAGGGCCCTGATTTTGGCAAACCTTGCAGTGGTAGATGCGGTTGTGGTATTTGAGGAAGACACTCCATTCGAACTCATATCTGCCATCATGCCAGATGTGCTTGTAAAAGGGGGCGATTATACCGTGGAACAAATAGTTGGCTCAAAACAGGTAATAGAAGCCGGAGGACGGGTAGTTATAAACCCCATAGTGGAAGGTTTTTCCACCACAGGCATTATTCAACATATCAAGCAATCTTACTCTTGATATTTGGCTGCGAGCTTCTAGCCTCTAGCTGCTAGCTATTGCTGTAAGGAATATTGGCATTAAATTTCATGAAAATCTGCGTTTCATACTACGCTAGACTTGCAGCTTGCGACTTGTTGCTCGCAGCCAAATTTTCAAATTTTCAAATTCCCAAATTTTCAAATTTCCCAAACTTAACATTGCCCTCACTTCAGCTTTTTTATATTTGAAGCACTGAAGTATTTACGTATCAACGCTGTCATTTGTGAAAAAAAACCTGATTCAACGCGATATAAGCTGGTTAAGTTTTAATGGAAGGGTATTACAGGAAGCTAATGATCCCTCTGTGCCACTGAAAGAAAGGATTCGATTTCTGGGTATTTTTTCGAATAATACCGATGAGTTTTTCCGTGTTCGGGTGGCTACCCTAAAGCGCATGGTTGAGTATGCGGATAAAAGACGTAAGCTCAACATGCATATGGAAGAAGATCCTCAATCGATCATCGACCAGATACAAACCATTGTATTGAATCAGCAAAATGAATTCAACCGAATTTGGGATGGCATATTAAAAGAACTGAAGAAAGAAAAAATCTTCCTGGTTACAGAGAAACAACTTTCAAAAGAACAGAAGCATTATATCAGACATTTCTTTGATGAAAAAGTGCGATCGAATATCATTCCACTGATGATCGAAAGCCTGCCGCAACTCCCCTATCTGCGCGACAAAAGCATTTACCTCGGTGTGGTGATGCGAAAAAAAGATTCCGCGTACGACCAGAAATATGCTTTGATAGAAATTCCGTCTAAAGACCTTGGCCGTTTCGTTTTGTTACCTTCAAAGGCTGGCGAAAAAAGGATTATTTTACTGGAAGATGTTATCCGACATAACCTGCCAGATATTTTCACCTACTTCGATTACGACTATTTTGATGCCCATGTTTTCAAAGTAACGAAGGATGCGGAAATTGATATAGACAACGACGTTAGTACCACTTTTGTGGAGAAAATTGAAAAGGGGTTAAAGAACAGGAGAAAGGGCAAACCCGTTCGTTTTGTATACGACAAAGAAATGGATGCAGGTCTGCTTGAATACCTGATCAGAAGACTAAACCTTAACAGAAAAAGCAATATTATTCCTGGTGGGCGTATACATAATTTCAGGCACTTCATGGACTTCCCAAATGTGTTTGATGGAAAAAACACCAGACGTGAACCTTTCCCCCACCCTGCATTTCATGGTCGGTATCGGGTAACAGATGTGGTACTTAAAAAGGATGTGATGTTACATTTCCCCTATCATTCTTTTCATGCCCTGATCGACCTCCTGCGCGAAGCAGCGATGGATCCGGAAGTACAATCCATTAAAATAACCGCCTACCGACTCGCTTCAAATTCGAAAGTGATTAATGCACTGATCAATGCAGCCAGAAATGGAAAGGAAGTTATTGTAATGCTTGAACTAAAAGCCCGCTTTGATGAGGAAGCTAACCTTGAATGGAAAAAAATACTCGAAGAAGATGGTGTAAAAGTATTACTGGGTGTTCCTAAAATGAAAATACATGCCAAGCTATGTATCATTAAAAAAAGGAAAGGCAATAAAACGGTTCAGTATGGTTTCGTAAGCACAGGTAACCTCAATGAAAAAACAGCTCATGTATATGGCGACCACTGTTTACTAACCGCCAACAGAATGGTAATGGCCGACATCAACCGTATTTTCCATTACCTAGAGAACTATAAATCTGGCACACTTCAACTGAACCAGTGTAAAACCCTGCTTGTTTGTCCTAATAATATGCGCCGCGAAATTGATTTATTAATCAATAAAGAAATAAAAGCTGCAAAAGCAGGCAAACCCGCTTCTATCATTATTAAAATCAACTCGTTGAGTGATGCAAGATTAATAGAGAAACTTTATGCAGCAGCAACTGCAGGCGTCGATATTAAAATGATTGTACGCGGTATATTCTGCGCAGTTATTGAACTTAAGAAATTCAAACACCCCATTAAAGCGATCAGTATTGTAGACGAATACCTTGAACATGCCCGTGTGTTAATATTCCACAATGGAGGAAATGAAAAGATTTACATATCCAGTGCCGACTGGATGGTCCGCAACCTTGATCACCGAATTGAAGCCGCCGTACCTGTAAATGACCCCGATATCAGAAATGAATTAAAAGAGATTATCCACATTCAATTAAGAGACAACGTAAAAGCAAGGATACTCGACAAAGAATTAAGCAACAACTATGTACCTTCCGCAGGTAAAAAGAAGATACGTTCTCAGATTGAGACTTATCATTACCTACATCGGAAAAACATAGTAAATATTGAGGCTCGCCGCAATTGATATTGGAAGTAATGCTGCTCGTTTATTGATTTCAGAAGTCAGTCATGATGCAGAAGGAAAACCCAGGTTTAACAAACTAAACCTGGTGCGTGTTCCTTTGCGCTTGGGTTTTGACGTGTTTGAAAAAGGAGAAATTTCCAAAGAAAAAAGAGGCATGGTTTTGCAAACCATGAAAGCCTATGGTCATTTGATTAATGCCTATGGCGTGGAACATACCATTGCATGCGCCACCAGCGCAATGCGTGATGCCCGTAACAGCAATGACCTTATACGAAAAATAAAACTGGAGACTGGCCTGGATATTGAAATCATCAGTGGAGATTTAGAAGCTTCCATTATATATGAGAATCATGTTGCCGAGAATATGGATACAGACCATAGCTACCTATATATTGATGTTGGTGGCGGTAGTACTGAACTCACTTTTTTTGCGGAAGACAAACTCGTTTTCAAACAATCGTTCAATATTGGTACCATCAGGCTTTTAAAAGAAATGGTGGAAGAAAGCTATTGGACCGAAATGAAAGAGATCATTAAAACCCGTACAAAAGGGTATAAAAAGATCGTTGCGATTGGTACCGGTGGTAATATCAATAAAGTATTCTCCTTAAGCAAGAAAAAAGATGGCAAGCCTCTGTCAATAGAGCTTTTGAAAGATTATTACAAAGAGATCGCCAGCTTTTCACTGGAAGATCGTATCAATATCTATAAATTAAGGGGAGACCGCGCAGATGTTATTGTACCTGCATTGCAAATTTATATCAATGTGATGCGCTGGGCAGATGCAGAAGAAATATTTGTTCCCAAAATAGGGCTGGCAGATGGACTTATCCAACACCTCTACGATGATTTACAAAGAACGGGGAAGGTTGTTTAACATCTTTAGGATGAATTTATCTCCTTTCTGACACTTATCCCTGAAAATCTGCCTACTTTGCAAATGCTTATTTAAAAACAAGCTTATGTCTGTTCATAAAGAAATAAAAAAAATCACTACACATACATTGCTGAAAATGAAAGCAACCGGTGAGAAAATATCGATGATCACCGCATACGACTATTCATTTGCACGTTTGTTTGATGAAGCAGGTATAGATGTTGTTTTAGTAGGTGATAGTGCCAGCAATGTGATGGCGGGACATGAAACTACCGTTCCTATTACACTCGATCAAATGATTTATCATGCCCAATGCGTAGTAAGGGGAATTAATCGTTCACTGGTCGTTGTTGATTTGCCATTTGGCTCTTATCAATCAAATTCCGATATCGCCCTGGCATCCGCAATAAGAATCATGAAAGAAAGTGGCGCACACTCAATAAAGTTAGAAGGCGGGGAGGAAGTATTAGACAGTATTCAGCGCATTGTATCTGCAGGAATACCAGTGATGGGGCACCTCGGACTTACTCCTCAATCAATCTATAAATTCGGTACGTATAATGTCAGGGCCAAAGAAGAAGCCGAAGCTGCCAAACTGAAAAAAGATGCTTTGCTTTTACAGGATGCTGGCTGCTATGCTATTGTACTTGAAAAAATACCTGCAAGCCTGGCTACAGAAGTGAGCAACTCATTAAATATCCCCACAATCGGCATCGGAGCAGGTGGGGGCTGTAATGGTCAGGTATTGGTAATGCATGACATGTTGGGCATTAATAATATGTTTAAGCCACGCTTTTTACGTCAATATCTCAATCTTCAGGAACAGATTCACTCCGCGGTAACACAGTACATCGGAGATGTGAAATCTGGCGATTTTCCCAATGAAAAAGAGTCTTATTAGCATTTTACCGATACTCAAACCATCTTCACCCAAAATCATTTTCAAAATCGAAAATGCATGAATAGATTTGATTAAAACCGGTTACAGGGTTGCAGATTGGCAGAACAAGGGTTTCATTATTGCGCTTGTGTAGCACACAACTTCCCAACCTGGTTATTTTCGACTAAACCCTATTTTGCAAAATGTCTTTTTTATAAAAAAGACTATATTTATTCAATTCATCACTTCAACCGAATTCGTGCGAAACGACAAGAAAATCATCACAATATTTACCCATATAGTTGCCTGGGCATGCTTTTTCTTTGTGCCCTATCTGGTATTCTTTCCAAGGCTAAGGGAGTTCAGCATGAGCGATAACATGCTGACAACGATCATCTGCAATAACATTTTTATTGTACTGTTCTATTATTTCAACACACATGTGTTGGTACCAAAATTGCTGATCAATAAAAAGTGGGGTTGGTATATTCTTTCCATCGCAGCATGTTTGGGGGCATTCTTGTTCTTACCTAAAGAAATTGCAAATATTTTAGTAGAACCCGAATATATAAGACAGAATAATGAATTTATCAGAAACCCCGCATTTAAAGGAATTCCGAAACTTACCCGTGCGCCAAGAAGGGCCAGACCAATTGCGGACCCCTATAATACTGTACTCTTTTTATTAGTATTTGCCTTTGGAACCTGTATTTCTGTAACACAGAGATGGCTTAAAACAGAACAAACAAGGAAAGAGACAGAAAACGAAAAATTGAATACGGAACTTTCTTTCCTTAAGTCGCAGGTTAACCCTCATTTCTTTTTTAATACTTTGAATAATATTTATTCGCTTGCGGTAGTAAGAAGTGAAAAAACAGCTCCGGCAGTTATGAAGCTGTCATCGATTATGCGTTATATTCTTACTGAAACACAGCATGACCTTGTACCATTGAGAAATGAGGTTGATTTCATCCACAACTTTATTGAATTACAGCAGGTTCGCCTAACGGATAAAGTAACGCTCAACTTTTCAACCAGTGGCGATATCGAAACATTATTGATTGCACCGCTTATATTTATACCATTCGTAGAGAATGCATTCAAATATGGGGTAAGCACAAAAGAAACTTCAACCATCGATATTACCATCAATACGACCGGAAATAAAATCTTGTTCTATGCCAGCAATAATATTGTTGTATCAGAAAGTCATTTAATGGAAAACACGGGCATAGGCATTAATAATGTTAAACGCCGATTGGAACTTATGTATCCAGACAGACATACATTAACCACTATTGCGGAAAACAAAACCTATACCGTTAAACTCGAGATCACAACATGATACATTGTATAGCTATAGATGATGAACCATTAGCGTTACAGCTAATACAGGAATATTGTGCAAAGATTTCTTTCTTGAAACTGGAGAAAACTTTCACTAATACCGATGAAGCTATTAGTTACATGCAGAGCAATAAAATTGATCTTTTATTCCTCGATATTCAAATGCCCGATATCACCGGCATACAGTTTTATAAAAACCTGACAGATAAACCTCCGGTTATTTTTACCACTGCCTATAAAGATTTTGCGGTTGAAGGCTTTAATGTTGACGCGGTTGATTACCTGCTAAAACCATTTGAATACGATCGGTTCCTGAAGGCTTGTTACAAAGCCAAAGAATACATCGAATTCCTTAGTTCTCAAGAGGTTCAGTTAAATTCATTATTCATAAAAGTGAATTATGAAATTATGAAAGTGAACCTCAAAGACATCGATCTGATTGAGGCCTTGGATGATTATATCAAAATTTACATTAAACCTAATCCGGTACTCACCCTCATGACTTTAAAAAGCATTCAGGAGAAGTTACCGGCACGTGATTTTGTCAGGGTACATCGCTCCTTTATTGTGCCATTGGCTAAAATCGAAAAATTCAGCAAATCTAAAGTTTGGATCACTGGAAAAGAAATACCGATTGGTAGCAGTTATAGTGCTGTTTATGACCAGTTAATTGAAATATCGAAGACCAAGTAATTATTCCCCGATTCAAACCCATTACTCACCTATATGGTGCATTAGCAAAAGCTCATCAAAGTAAATTTACCTTGTAAATGCTGAAAGGCGTTTCATGCAGGGTTTTAGATAAAAAAGTATCACAACGTTGTTCTCAACAAGGTGATACTTTTTTGTTTCCAACAATCCCCATCTCATCCACTGGTACTTATTTCTTTACCTTTATGCAAAATAACCAGCATGGATTTCCTACAAATACTCGGCATCGAATCACAGAACCCTTCTGCTTCAACAGGAACAAACTGGATTAGTGGTACAGGCATCAACATAGATTCCTTTTCTCCTGTTGATGGAAAAAAAACTGCAAGCGTACAAACAGCAGATAACGATACATACGAAAAAGTACTTCAGTCTGCCACTTCCGCCTTTCAAAGCTGGAGAATGTGGCCCGCTCCAAAAAGAGGAGAAATCGTAAGACAGGTTGGCGAGGCATTACGTAATTATAAAGAACCCCTTGGCAAACTGGTAAGCTATGAAATGGGCAAAAGCCTGCAGGAAGGTTTTGGTGAAGTGCAGGAAATGATTGATATCTGTGATTTTGCCGTGGGCCTCTCCCGTCAACTTCATGGAAACACCATGCATAGCGAAAGACCCATGCATCGCATGTATGAACAATGGCATCCGCTGGGTGTGGTTGGTATTATCTCCGCTTTTAATTTTCCTGTAGCAGTATGGAGCTGGAACGCAGCACTTGCATGGGTTTGCGGAAACACCACAGTCTGGAAGCCAAGTGAAAAAACACCCTTATGCGGTATCGCAGTGCAAAATATAGTTGCCGAGGTATTCAGGAAAAATAATGTACCCGAAGGCGTTAACTGTTTGGTACAAGGTGGTAGAGAGGTAGGCGAATGGATGAGTAAAGACAACAGAATTCCATTGATCTCAGCCACTGGATCTACCAGGATGGGAAAGATTGTGTCTGCTACAGTAGGCGCCAGGTTAGGTAAAACCATCTTAGAACTAGGTGGTAATAATGCCATCATTATTTCTAAAGAAGCCGACCTCGATATGGCATTAATCGGATGCGTATTTGGTGCTGTTGGCACAGCCGGACAAAGATGCACTACTACCAGAAGACTCATCATTCATGAATCTGTTTATGAACAGTTTAAAGAAAAGCTCATAAAAGCCTATGGCCAACTTCGTATCGGCAACCCGTTGGATACCAATAACCATGTGGGTCCGTTGATTGATAAAGATGCAGTTGAACTATACAAAAAGTCGATTGAAGATTGTAAACAACAAGGTGGTCATTTTATTGTAGAAGGCGGTGTACTCGAGGGCAGCAATTATGAAAGCGGATGTTATGTAAAACCATGTATTGCAGAAGCGGGTAATAACCTACCAGTAGTACAACATGAAACCTTCGCACCTATCTTATACATTATGAAGTATTCCAACATTGAGGAAGCTATTGCCTTGCAAAATGGAGTGCCACAGGGACTTTCATCTGCTATCATGACGCTCAATATGCGCGAGGCAGAACAATTTCTGTCGCATGCAGGAAGTGATTGTGGCATAGCAAACGTAAATATTGGTACCAGTGGCGCAGAAATCGGAGGTGCTTTTGGCGGGGAAAAAGAAACAGGAGGAGGAAGAGAAAGTGGAAGCGATGCATGGAAAGCATATATGCGCAGGCAAACCAATACCATTAACTGGAGCACGCAATTGCCACTCGCACAGGGCATACAATTTGATTTAAAATAACCGTTATGGCTATTTCAGTTTCGGAAGCAATAAACTTATTGGAACGCACACCAAAGCTTTTGAATACCCTGCTCAAAGGTTTACCCAATCACCTGATTTTTGGAAATGAAGGTCCGGACACATGGTCGCCTTATGATATTGTCGGGCATTTGATTCATGGTGAGTATACAGACTGGATACCACGCCTGAAAATTTGTTTATCAGACCAGGAAGAAAAAACATTTCTGCCCTTCGATCGCTTTGCACAGTTTGAAATCAGTAAGGGTAAAACACTTATCGACCTATTAACTGAATTTGAAAAAATAAGGTTAGCCAATATAGAAAGTCTATTAGCTTTCAATCTTACCGAAACAGATTATAACCGAACAGCTACACATCCTGCATTAGGAAAAGTATTGCTGGGGGAATTATTATCTACCTGGGTTGTGCACGACTTAAACCACCTGCATCAAGTAACAAGGGTTCTATCCTATCAATACAAAGATGAGGTTGGCCCTTGGAAAGCTTATCTGGGCGTTCTGCCCCGGGATTAATAAAACCCTGGCCATTTGTTAAGGAAAACTAAAAAATAAAATTACCGCCTTCAAAACCAGTCTATCCGACGCCAAGATTATCCTAAAAATATCCCCTGCAATTAAATTTTCATTATCATTACCGAAATTTGTAGGGATAGTAAAAATATACTTTTAATGTTTCGTGGGATATACAGAATAGTGGCATTGCCACTCGTGATTGCTTCAAGCTATGTGAATGCACAACAGGTTCCCAGAACTTGGTATCAGATGGATTTTGCAAAAGATTCATTCTATGGTATTAGTTTGAATAAAGCCTATGATTTTCTTCGCAATAGTCAGAAAAAACCACAACCAGTTATTGTAGCAGTACTTGATTCAGGTGTCGATACTACCCATGAAGACCTGAAATCTGTTTTATGGCGCAATCCAAAAGAAATACCGGGGAATGGAATAGATGATGATCATAACGGTTATATCGATGATGTGTATGGATGGAATTTCTTAGGAAACAAAGATGGAAGAAATGTAAAGAAAGCGGCCGATGAACGCTCAAGGGTATTCCACAGATGGAAAAATCAGTTTGCTGATAAAGTGATCAACTTTGAACAACTCACGGAACAAGAGCGTGATCAATTTGCACTTTGGAAGAAAGCCTTGAACGAATTGAATTTCAGTGCAGAAGAACAGATGGAACTGATGTTTGTAGAAGTAACCACCAAGGCACTGAAAAAGCATGATAAAGTGCTTCGTCAGGAAATGGGTTGTGAAGAATACAATTTTGAAAAACTGGAAAAGTTTCAGCCAACCAGCAGAACAGGGAAAGAAGCCAAAATGGGTTTCCTCACCTGTATGAAAATGATTGGCCTTGATGCAGAAGAAAAAAACACAGTTTTACTATCACAACTGGAAGAATATATTGACGGAAAAAAATCGGCCTTCGAATCAAAAGAAAAAGCACCTAAAGATTATCGTGCTGAAGTAGTGGGCGACAATTACTTTAACCTCAATGATCGTTTTTATGGAAATGCCGATGTGATGGGCCCAAATCCGGATCATGGCACCCATGTAAGTGGATTAATTGCCGCACAACGTAACAATGGATTGGGTATTGATGGCGTTGCAGATAATGTAAAAATCATGATGTTGCGGGTAGTGCCTGATGGAGACGAATACGACAAAGATATTGCACTTGCCATTCGCTATGCAGTAGATAATGGTGCCAAAGTAATCAATATGAGTTTTGGCAAATCCTTCTCCCCTGAAAAAGTATGGGTAGACAGTGCAATTCGTTATGCCGAAACAAAAGATGTACTCGTATTGCACTCTTCAGGAAATGAAGGGATAAATATTGATGAAAAAGAAGTATTTCCTAATCCGCGTTTAAAGCAATGGAATACTATCGCCAGTAATTTTATTACCGTAGGTGCAAGTAGTGATCCGAAAATTACGGGCAACCTTACAGCTGAATTCAGCAATTATGGCAAAGAAATGGTGGATGTATTTGCACCAGGTGTAAAAATCTATTCTACCATGCCAGGAGGTAACCAATACGGCAACCAACAGGGCACGAGCATGTCTACCCCAATTGTAACGGGTATTGCTGCTTTAATCAGATCCTATTATCCAAACCTGTCTGCTATTCAGGTAAAAAAGATCATCGAGAAATCTGTATTGATACCTGATACTAATAATCTTTGTTTCCGACCAGGGCCAAAAGCGGATATTGTTCCATTTGCAACTTTATCAAAATCAGGAGGTATCGTAAATGCATTTAATGCCATAGTAACTGCAGACCAGTTTAATACGGCAAGTACCACCACTAATAATACAGAAGTAAAACCTTCTGCCATTAAAAAAAATAAAGCACATTAATCGATGAGCAAACCAGTAGCAGGCGATTACCCACCTTATTTTGAAGGTTATATCAGTAAAATTGATGCTGAAAGTATTTCGGAGATAAAAAATAAATATGCCACAGCACTGGAAAATTTTTATACCAGTTTGCCCGAAGCCAAAGCAGATTTCGCATACGCTCCCGGAAAATGGACTTTAAAAGATTTACTGCAGCATGTGGTAGATACAGAAAGGATTATGTCTTATCGCCTGCTTAGAATAGCCAGAAACGATGCTACTCCCCTTGCTTCCTTTGATGAAAACAGTTATGCAGAACAGGCAGCCGCATCAATCAGATCATTTGACGATATTAAGGAAGAGTTTATGGCAGTAAGAAAATCAACCAACCTTTTACTTCAATCTATCCAACCCACCCAATTTGATAATGCAGGTGTTGCAAGTGGTATGAGAATAACTGCAAATGCCCTCGTGTATATTATTTATGGACACATGATGCACCACCGGAGCATTATTGAGGAACGTTACTTGGGGTAGACCATAGACCATGGACTATGGACTTCCTCAGAAAACCTAACACCTAATACCTAGCACCTAATACCTACCCCCCTCATAATCACAATTATCCTCATCGCAAAGTAATTTTTGTAATAGCGGATTACTGAGTACGTCATTATAATTCATTGCTTTACCATTTACCCAAATAGTTTGATAGACCAGCCTGATACCATGGCTATAATCAACATACCAGTTAACGTGTTTGGTATAAAGGGGTTGAATAGGCTTACCGTCTGGCTTATGCCACCCATATATGGCTACACGGTCATTTTTCTCATATACTTTTAAGGCCGTACTAATAACCACATCTTTTTTAATGCCGGCGATAAGTCCTGCCCTACCCTTGCGCTGTCCTTCAATCATGAGATGATGTTGCCACATCGTAACGGTACTATCCCTGAACGCAAACATGGGTATGGGGTCCAGTTTCACTTTGGCTTGCTGGTAAATATCGTTGACCATTTTTCTGGTAGGTAAAAAGCAATGGTACTGATCTGCTACTTTTTGTGCTGTCTGTGGCGTTAATGGTATCCTGGCCCAATCGGCATTGGTTCCGATTGATAGATAGTCGGGCATTACATAGTAAACCGCTTTGATTTTTTTACCCTTTACATCTTTTATTTCCGCACGAATAGGAACAAAATGGTTTAAAAAAGCGGGCATATTACCGGCAGACAATAATTCTAAGGCGATTGTTTCTCTCTGCTTCCATTGCTGGGCGGCAGTTTTCTGATAAAAAGAAGATCCAGTGGTGCCCTGGCTAATCTGCAAAGGGGTAATTGATCTGCAGGATGCTAATAAAATAATGAGCAGCAAAAAACGGTACATGGGTTAAAAATAAGTCTCTTAAGCAGTAGGCATAAAAAAAGAGACCCATAGGTCTCTTTCTATAAAGATACAAAATAGTTGCTTATTTAGCAAAAAGGTGAATTGCCAGTTGCACATCATTAGAAGGACCTTTGTACAAAATACCAAAGGTAGTTCTGTCTACGCTGAAGTAAGCTTGCCCGAAAAATCCTTTCTCGCTTGCGCTACGGATATTAGCATTGAATTTTACTGGTATGCTTGCTCCTTTGAGTGATAAATTACCATTGATTTCGCAATTGGTATCGCTGGTATAATTTACAGAGCTGATGGTGTAGGTAGCCTCACCAAATTTTGCAACATCAAAAAAATCAGCGCTTTTCAAGTGACCAGCCAAACGATCGCCTGCGCCATCGGTTACTTTAAGATTAGCAAGATCAATTACAAAAGATCCACCGGTAAGTTTACCGTTGTCTATTTGTACCGAACCACTTTTAAGTGCAAATGTTCCGGTATGAAAATCACCTGCTTTAGATCCGATCCAGTCAATGCGGCTTTTTTCAGTCACAGCTAATGTAATAGGAGCTTTTTTCTTTAATACAGTAAAAGAAGAAATGCCAATGATCATGGCGGCACTTACCAGACTAAGAACTAGTTTTTTCATGGTTTTTTTGTTTTTACAGTTATAGGGCATCGTAAAAATAGGGAAATTAATGTTTCAACAATAAAATTTCTAGGTAAATCTGAATGGCTGATTCTCTTATCTTCGCAAAAATTTTTCCGCGTATGAATCTCCATGAATATCAAGCTAAGGAACTCCTTAAGAAATACCATGTACCCGTACAGGAAGGTATTGCGGTGGATACAGTAATGGCTGCTGAGGAAGCTTATCGTCAGATTAAGACCCAAACCGGCAATAATTTTGCCGTAATCAAGGCCCAAATACATGCCGGAGGCCGTGGAAAGGGTAAAATTGAGGGTACAGAACAAAGAGGTGTTGCCGTAGCAAAAAGTGTGGAAGATGTGGCAACTATTGCCAAAAATATACTGGGAGGTACCCTGGTAACCATTCAAACTGGTGCCGCAGGTAAAAAAGTAAATAAAATACTGGTTGCCCAGGATGTTTACTACCCTGGTCCAAATTCGGTAAAAGAGTTTTACCTCTCCATCCTGCTTGATCGTGCAAAAGGCATGAATGTAATCATGTACAGTACGGAAGGTGGAATGGATATTGAAGAAGTAGCCCATAATACCCCAGAAAAAATATTTAAAGAGTGGGTACACCCGGGTGGTGGCTTACAGGGATTTCAGGCAAGAAAAATTGCCTTTAACCTTGGCTTAAGTGGAGAGGCCCTTAAAAACTGTGTAAAATTTGTAACCAATCTTTATAATGCCTATGTCGGATTAGATTGCGGCATGCTGGAAATCAACCCGCTGTTTAAAACAAGTGATGAAAAAATCATCGCGGTTGACTGTAAGATGAATATCGACGATAATGCACTGATGCGTCATGCAGATACAGCCGCTTTAAGGGATGTATCTGAAGAAGATCCTACAGAAGTAGAAGCCGGTCAGTACAACCTGAACTTTGTTAAACTCGATGGTAATGTAGGTTGTATGGTAAACGGTGCTGGATTGGCCATGGCTACCATGGACATGATTAAACTAAGTGGTGGTGAACCCGCTAACTTCCTGGATGTGGGTGGTACAGCAAATGCACAAACTGTTGAAGCTGGTTTCCGCATCATCATGAAAGATCCAAACGTAAAAGCTATCCTGATTAATATCTTTGGCGGAATTGTACGTTGCGACCGTGTAGCTGCAGGTGTAATTGAAGCTTACAACAAACTGGGAAATATCAATATCCCGATCATTGTACGTTTACAAGGAACCAATGCAGTTGAAGCGAAAAAACTGATCGATGAAAGTGGATTGAAAGTTCAATCTGCCATTGAATTAAGTGAAGCAGCCGCTCTGGTGAAAAAAGCAGTAGCTTAAGTATAAATTATTATCTGATAAAAAGCCTTTTATAATCTTTTATAAAAGGCTTTTTCTTTTTATTCCACCTCTGCGAAAACCTCATTATCTCTGTATCTCTGCGGTGAACACTCTCCCCATTCACTACAGAAGAAGTGGCAGAACAATGTAACACAGAGGAATTAAGGTTCTATCAGCAGCACTTCTGTTACCGCACTAAAAGAATACCGAAGCCCACTTTTTACTTCCACACATTCAAATCTTTTTCTTCTAAGTGCTCCTTTCATAAAGACACGGCCATTCTCTGTTTGAAATAATTGTCCGGAAGGTATTTCTGCCACAGGTATCAATCCCGTTTGTTGTTGTTTATTGTATTTACGAAGTACGAGTAAAAGGTCTGTTTCCCCATTAGCTGTTGCTGCCGGGTTCATAATAGAGCGCTGCAAAGCCATTCGCACATCATCGGGAAATACGCCCAACTGAACAAAATCGTATAACAATGCACTGTAGCAGTTTTTCCATTCCCTTCCATGTGCTTCCACCCTATTGCGGTATTGTTCGAATGTAAGTAAGTGAGCCAACTCGTGTAATAACGTTATGAGGAATTCATATTTATTCAGGTCACCGTTTACCGAAATACGGTGATTCTTGCCCATACTGGCATGCCTGTAATCCCCTAAAACAGATTTTCTTTTTTTGGTGATAGTTAGGTGTACTTTGTATTGCTGGATAAATACAACAACTTTTTCAAAGCTGCCCTCTGGAAGAAAAGCAGCCAGCGCCTGCATGGGATGCTCAGCTTTTGGCATTCTTTTTTGGATTCTGTTTCAGGAATAAACGGACTTCCACCCAGGTATAAATCATATACAAACCCAGCGAAGCATATACAGATGTATTACTCTTGTCTTTCCCCACTATTGAAAGATAAACGAGTATCGCCACGGCAAAACCAATGAGTTTAATACCCATTCCAGCCATTACCGCCCTTACAATGGCATTTGGATTAGCATTCGATGCCGCTTTTATCTGTAAAAGGAGGCTGATCAGGGTGAACAAAAAGAGTAGGATATTGGCAATGGTAACCACTTCATATCGCATCCCCATTCCTTCCAGCCTGCTTTTGGCTACCAAAATCAACGCATTAATACCAAGGAACAGCAGTAACAGAGGTTTAATATGTTTCGACATAGGTATTATTTTTTGGAAGTATCTCTGATTAATTTAACCAGTAATCCTGTTAGTGCCAGCAAAGGCAGTATCCAGATAAATAAGGGTTGTTTAACATGCACCCTGGCATCTATCCATCGACCCAAATATACTGCGGCAAGTAATAGGATGATCCACTGAGAAGCCATTCCGGCATATTGAAGGTAAGAAACGGGGTTCCGCTGTTTCTTATTCATTGGATATATCTGCTTTGGGTATCACCAATGCAATGGTATCCAATGCAGCAGGTGTATTTCCTGAGAGTACTTTTTTCACTCCGTCTATATACTGTTCTTTATAACGTATAGCCTGTTCCAGGGAATCAGTGCGCATTTTCAGCGACTGCAGCGCGGCCCTGCTTTCTCTTGTTCCGTAACCCGGTATATAATATTTAAGCGGAGAAAATGCAATAAGCGCAATGGTTAGTCCAACAAGAATCACAAATACCGTACTTAATCCAATATACACACTGAGCCTTGACAAACGGAAGGTAACCACTTCTTCAAATGTGTCGTCATTCATCACAACAAGGCGATAATTATTGCGAATGCGTTTAAGGTTACTATTATTCTCTGTACTGGCCATAAGGTAAAATCAGGTTAAAGGTAATGATGATTCTGCTTTTACCCATCTCAGAAAGGGAAATAACTGTATTTTTAAAGTGTTTTTATGGAGAGAAATGCAAGATTTATATTACCCGCGGTAGCCTATATACCCTGTATAGTTGCTTTGTTGCTGTTTGCCCAAAACAGTACCCTGGCCCAGCCATATACAACCATCGAAGTAAAAAAGGATAAACCTTACGAAAACCGCACCCTCCCAGCCGAGAAAACAGGCAATAAAAAGTTTACCCTTCCAAAGAGGATTTATAATAATACCGTTACGCATTTCAACTATTACTTTAATGCCAACCAGCGGTTGAATGAAATTTTGGAAAGGGCCACTGAATCGCACCGAGACGATTATACCCAGCTATTGTCGTTCTATGATTACGACCTGGAAACAACAGCACAGGATCATATAGATACAGTTTTGTATAAATGTACAGCGGGCATTCTGTTACATGATCTTAGAAGCGATTGGGTAGACAACCTTTATATGCTCATGGGTCGGGCATATTTGTTAAGAAAGGATTTTGATTCTGCCCAGATGGTATTCCAATACGTGAATTATGCATTTGCTCCGAAAGACGACGGCTATGATATTCCCATCGGAAGTAACCAGAGTAATGCAGGAGGTGTATTCTCTATTGCCACAAGTGAAAAAAGAAATCTCTGGAAAAAACTAACTACAACACTCCCCAGCAGAAATGAAAGTTTTATCTGGATGGTCAGAACTTATCTTGAACAGGAAAAAACAGCCGAAGCTGCCGGATTGCTTGCCCTGCTAAGAAGCGACGCACTCTTCCCAAACAGGTTACAGCCTTCACTCGATGAATTAAGTGCCTACCTGTTTTATAAACTGAATGCTTACGACAGCGCCGCCACCTACCTTGTACGCTCTTTAAAAAAAGGGAATGATGATCTTGCCAGAGCTAGGTCTTATTACCTTGCTGGGCAACTATACGAACTCGCCGGAAACAATACAGCTTCCATACAATCTTACCAAACAGCCATCAGGTATTCTACTGATCCTTTTATGGAAGTTTATGCAAGACTGAACATTGCTGCTCTTTCTACTGGCGATAAAGAAAATGCGCTACAGGAGAACCTGAACGAATTACTCAAAATGGCCAAAAAAGATAAATACGATGTGTACCGCGACATCATTTATTATGCTGCTGCCAAGCTTGAGTTGTCCAGAAAAAATTACCCAACGGCGCAACAGTTATTGTTAAAAAGTATTGCATATAGCAACGATAATCCACTACAAAAGCAAGAAAGTTTTCTTTTACTGGGCGACTTGAATTATGATCGAAAATCGTATGGTCAATCATTCCGTTTTTATGACAGTATTCAGGTTAGTATGCTGAAAGAAGCAGAGCAGGAAAGAATTACTAAACGTAAACCAGCGCTGCAACTCATTTCAGAGAATGAGGAGAATATTATTCGGGAAGATAGTGTTCAGTTGATTGCTGCTATGCCGGAAGCTGAACGTTTGAGTTTGCTTAAAGGACTACTTAGAAAACTGAGAAAAGAAAGAGGTTTAAAAGAAACGGACGAACCCTCTTTCGGTAGTGATATTCCTGCAGATAAAAACCAGGCCGCTGATTTATTCGCCAATAATTCCGGAGAATTTTATTTTCAGAATGCCAATTTAAAGAGCCGTGGTTTTAATGAGTTCACCAAAATTTGGGGCAACAGACCAAATGTAGATGGCTGGAGAAGACAATCCGCAGTTGACAAAGTATTGCCCGCTGTAAACCAGGCTACTGTATCTGCCGATAATAAAACGGTTGATAAAAAACAAGAGCTTTCGCTGGAAGCATTACAGAATTCCATCCCATTAACTCCGGAACAAAAAGAAATATCCAATATCATTATTGCAAGAGGACTACTGGAAAACGGAACAATCTTCATGGATCAGCTTAATGATTACCCATCGGCCATTGAAGCTTATGAATCTTTATTGAAGAGGTTCCCTCGTTCACCAGAAGCAGAAGAAGCAAGCTTTAAACTGATTCAATGCTACCGTAAAAGCAATCAAATTTCCGCCGCTGATTCACTGGAAGCTGTCTTCACCAAAAATTTCGCAGATAGTCGCTTCCTTGCAGGTACACCAAATTCTTCAAACAAGGACCTGGTTACAACCAGTTATAACAATATTTACAACTTATTTGTAGAAGGAAAATTTGAAGCGGCAATTGCGGCTAAAAAACAAATTGAGCTACAGTTTAAAAACTCTAAGTGGACTCCCCAGTTACTGTATATTGAATCCATTTATTACATCAAAAAATCTGAAGACAGTATTGCCATCGACCGGCTGGAGCAATTAATTACGAATTTCCCAACATCGCCCCTTACTGAAAAAGCGGCAACTATGATTGATGTACTTCAAAGAAGAAAGGAAATTGAATCATACCTCACGAATTTAACTGTTGAGCGTCCAGCAGAATCGGTAACCAAGGGGATAGACCTTACCGGCCCTGCAACCATCATCAATACAACAACGAAAAAGGATTCAACAGATACTGATATCCCAAAACCGAAGGAATTAAAACCTGCAGCAGGACTGAATCTTGTTAATGCAGTTAAGTCGCCTAAACTTGAGCTGTCTGAACCAGAATATGAGTTTATACCTGCAGATACACAGTATGCTGTTGTGGTATTAAACAAAGTAGACGGCATGTTTGTGGGCGAAGCCAGAAACGCTGTGAACAGATTCAACCAGGAGCGCTTTTATAACAAACGATTACCCATTAATACCGTTACAATTGTTCCGGAAACACAACTTTTACTGGTGGGCCCATTCCTTAGTGCGAGTGAAGCAGTAAGCTATACAGATCTTATTAAACCGCAGGCAGCCAAAAGCATATTACCCTGGTTAAGTGCTGAAAAATATGGATTTAATATTATCAGTCCTGCCAACCTTCGGATCTTGCAGCAGAAAAAAGATATTGCCGCATTCCGGGAATTTATGCAAAAGGCTTTACCTGGTAAATTTTAACGAGTAGGAAGCCATGCTTCCATTACTCTTACTTAGTTTTACGCATCGTTTTTTTAGAACCAATAGAGGATTGTTATGTCAAAACCCGTTCGCATTTTCTGGCGCATTTTTTTCTGGTCCCTGGGCGGAGGAATTTTATTCCTTCTGATGATTAACTGGGGCTGGCTGGGCAGTATGCCTTCCATTGATGATATAGAAAACCCATCTGCCTCCCTGGCTAGCCAGGTATATGCACAGGATGGTACACTGATGGGTAAATATTACCTCAATGGCGAAGACAGGATCAATGTTAAATACCAGGATATCAGCAAACATGTGATACATGCACTGGTAGCAACTGAAGACGAACGCTTCTACAACCATAGCGGTGTTGACCCAAGGTCTTTAGGACGTGCCCTTGTATTTCTTGGAAGAGAAGGTGGTGCCAGTACCATTACGATGCAAACAGCAAAAAACCTCTTCACAGACAACTGGAGCACGCGTAATATTTTCCTGCGTATGATCCAGAAGATCAAGGAATCGATTATTGCGATAAAACTGGAACGCAACTTTACCAAAGAAGAAATCATCACGCTATACCTTAACACAGTTGCGTTTAGTGATAATGTATATGGAATCAGGAATGCTTCTAAAACATTTTTCCAAAAAGAGCCAGACCGTTTGAATATTGAAGAGTCTGCCGTATTGATTGGTATGTTGAAGGGAGCCACCATTTATAATCCCAGACGTAATCCAAAACTTGCCCTCGACAGGCGTAATACCGTTATCAATCAAATGGTTCGTAACGAATACCTGACGGATGCGGAAGCTACCATACTGAAGCGCAAGCCGATAGAACTGAACTATAAAAAGCTGGATGAAACTGCTGGTCTTGGCCCCTATTTCAGGATGATACTTGCTGAAGAAATGAAAAAATGGTGCAAGGAAAACAAGAAGAACAATGGCGACCATTACAACCTTTACAGGGATGGATTAAAGATTTATACCACTATCAATCCAAGAATGCAGCAATATGCGGAGGAAGCCGTTGCCAAGCACATGAACTTCATGCAGAAGCTTTTTAATAACCAGGCTAATATTAAAAACAAGTCGATCTGGAAAGGTTATGAAAATGTATTGGAAGCTGCTATGAAACAAAGCGACCGATGGAGAAATCTCGACCGAGAGGGTATGTCAGCAGAAGACATCAAAAAAACCTTCTACGAAAAAACACCCATGCGCATATTTGCCTGGAACAATAACAGGGAGACAGATACACTCATGACGCCCTATGATTCTATTCGTTACCACAGACAGATGCTACAGGCCGGCTTTATGGTAATGGACCCGCTTACTGGGGAAATTAAAGCATGGGTTGGGGGTATTGGTTTTAAAACATATAAATACGACCACGTAAATTTCAATACAAAGCGTCAGGTAGGTTCTACCATGAAACCTTTGCTGTATAGTCTTGCCATCGAAGAAGCCGGATTTACCCCAAACACAACTGTTTACGATGAACAACAGAATTTTGGCGGCTATGGGCTAGTACCAGCAACCAGCAGGTCTTGCCAGGGTGGCGCTTTACCAATGGCATCGGCATTGGCTTTTTCACGCAACTGTGCATCAGCCTATATAATGAAGCAATTAGATGGAGAAGGAAATAATGGTGCAAAAAGATTGGTGAATTTTCTTGAGCGTTGCGACTTTAAGACCAAGATAGAACCTTATCCATCCATTGCGCTTGGATCATGCGAAATTTCATTGTATGAAATGATGCAGGGCTTCAGTATGTTTCCTGGAAGAGGTTTTAATGTAAAGCCAATGTATATTACCCGTGTTGAGGATCGTAATGGTAATGTACTGGCAACTTTTACGCCAAAGCGTAAGGAAGTAATCAGCGAAGTAACGGCCTATTCAGTAGTAAAAATGATGCAGGGAACAGTACAGGTGGGTACCGGACGCGGTATCTGGGGTTACGGAATGCCGTCGGTTGAAATGGGTGCCAAAACAGGAACTACCAATGATAATAGTGATGGCTGGTTTATGGGATATACACCTCAGTTAATGGCTGGTGCATGGGTAGGAGCCGATGATCGTTTTATTCACTTTAATAAAGAGAGCGCATGGGGACAAGGTGGTCGAGCTGCTATGCCAATATGGGCTTATTTTTTCAGTAAGGCCGCAGCAGATCCGAATTGCGGTATTGATAAAAGTGCCCGCTTTGTAAAACCAGATGTGATGAATAACGATATCATCATCGATTACCTTAACGATTCAACACCTATACTGGGAGGAGAAGGAGAAGATGTTGGAACAGGTACTTCAGAGGATTATGAAGTGCCGCAAACCATAAAACTAGAGGATATCGCCCCTGAATCAGATATCAAAATAAACCCACCAAAAACACCGGAGAAAAAAGAGGGGAAGGGTTCAACACCCCCACCCCCGGCGGAAAAACCCAAAGCGGTTTTACCAAAGAAACCCGGAGGAGGGAAATAATGACTGCTACTCAAGGATTGAATAAGACCTGGCATATGGTTTATAGCGATTATAACTCATGGCCTATTGATTTTAGCTGAACCATAAGCTATAAATAACCAACCCGTAATTCAACGCTTGATTCGCACTACAAACAGAAGGACATGAATGATTTAAAAGTTATTGCTTTTGATGCGGATGATACCCTTTGGGTAAATGAACCCTATTTCAGGGAAACTGAAGACAGGTTTTGTGAATTACTGGAAGACTATCTCCCCCATCATTCAGTTGCAAGGGAACTACTACAGGTGGAAATCAGGAACATCAACTTATATGGCTATGGTGTAAAGGGTTTTATGCTGAGTATGATTGAAGCAGCCATGGAACTTTCACAAAAGACCATCAAGGTCGATGTAATTGAGAAGATTATTGAACTTGGTAAAGAATTACTAGAAAAGCCCATTATTCAATTAGAAGATGTGGAAGATGTACTTCAATCATTACATGGAAAATACAAACTGGTTGTTGCCACAAAAGGAGATTTACTGGACCAGGAAAGAAAATTAAGGAAGTCGGGACTCGAACATTATTTTCATCATATTGAAATTATGTCTGAGAAAAGAGACAGTGATTACCTTAAGCTGTTAAAACATCTGGATATACAACCTTCACAGTTTATGATGTTGGGTAATTCGCTGAAGTCTGATGTTTTACCTGTGCTGGATATTGGTGGACATGCAGTACATATTCCTTATCATACCACCTGGGCACATGAAACCATCGATAAAGATATTGAACATGTCAACTTCAGGCAGGTTAACTCTATTAAAGACGTTTTATCTTTTTTGCTTCCATGAAAACCTTACTCGATATTAATAGCTGGAATCGTAAAGACCAGTTTCGTTTTTTTAATCAATTTGAAGAGCCTTTTTTTGGCATAACGGTTCAGGTAAATTGCGGCAGGGCTTATAAAGTGGCAAAGGAAAACGGTTTTTCTTTTTTTCTTTACTACCTCCATGCTTCTCTAAAAGCAGCGAATGAAACTACCCCATTTCGTTACCGGATTGAAGGGGAACAGGTGTATATATATGATCAGGTAAATGCTTCTCCAACGATCAACAGACCTGATGGCACTTTTGGGTTTTCTTATATGGATTATGATCCTGATTTTTCCATTTTTAGTGCCAATGCAAAAAATATAATTGATGAAGTTCGTAATACCTCTGGATTGATTCCTGCAATTTCAGGTGAAAACGTGATTCACTATTCATCAATACCCTGGCTAAACTTCACGAGCTTATCGCACGCCAGGAGTTTTAGTTTCAAAGATTCCTGTCCGAAAATTTCATTTGGTAAAATGACCGGATCAAATGACGATGCTCAAATGCCGGTTTCCATTCATGTCCATCATGCATTGATGGATGGCTTTCATGTTGCAACATTTGTTGACCGCTTTCAGGAACTTTTATTGCAGTAAGGAATTACTACAGGGAATTACCTTTCAGGTTAAAATTGAAAGAAAACTGGTGAAATAATTGTTGCTGGTAAAAGCCGCTAGCATATCGGATATGCAATTTTGGAAGTATTACCGATGCCCCAAAGTTAAACCCATTTAAACCATTACTGATATTGAATCCGTTCAGGTCGTAACGTCTTTGGAAATTATAGCCGGTAGTAAATTCAATTTTTTCATGCGGATAAAATTGGGCTGCAATAACAATATGGTTGAATACTTTTTGTAGTGTATTGGATTTTGAAAAATCATCATCACCCTCCCCTGCCCTGAAACTGGTATCGTTATAAAAATTATTGAACCGGTGTAAGTCGTGAAAGCTTAAAGAGAATTGTACAGGTGCATTTTTAAGTCGTTTTGAAATACCCATCTGCAGATCAAAAGGCAATTCTTCTTTCCTACCCGAACCGGCGTAAGTACTTAACTGGGTTCCCATATTTTTTACCACCACTGCAGCTTGTATTCCTTCTTCAGGGTCGTGGTAATTCAAGCCAACATCCATGGCTACGCCAGAAGATCGGTATTGACCATAACCTGAATGAATAAATTTAAGGGTTGTTCCATACCACCATTTTTCTTTATGGCTTCTTGATGCCATAACCTGAACAACATAATCCCGGGGGGTAAACCTGCCGAAGATATTACCACTGGCATCTGTTTGGTCAATACTTCCGTAGTTGAAATAATTAATCCCTATTCCCAGATTGGTTTTAGCCTCTTCCAAATGCCAGCCACCCGTAATACTATAATTGCTAATCCCGACAATAAATGCATTAAAGGATGTATTGATTTGCTGGTGCATATCGTTCCGTAGAAGGGCAGGATTTTGAAAAGCCATACCTACATCCTTTCCGGAAGAACTGATGTTTAATCCACCCAGCGCAGCAAGTTGAGCGGTATTGGGTTGCTTTAAAAAATTAAATACAGCATTGCCACCCAATGTTTGGGATTTTCCCATATACCCTATGAGGAAGAGACAAGATGTTATTAGAATCCGGTAATGCACAATACAATCAAAACTAATATAACTGGGGAAGAAACCAGGAGGCTTTCTGTTATATTCTTAGAAATAAGAAATCCTGTTTCCTCTAAACCGGAAGCTGATGAAAAGAAAAAATCCTCCATTAAAATGGAGGATCTTAACCCTTAAAACAACCAACATGAAGAAAATGTTGATGCTTTAATAACAATATTGTAGGCCAAAAGTTGACTTAAAAGATGTTTTTTATTTAAACCAGTGCAATATCCACAACCTGCTGCATGGTTTTAACATAATGGAACTGGAGTCCGCGAATGAAATCGCCTTCAATTTCCTTTACATCTTTTTCATTTTGCCAGCAAAGAATGATTTCTTTAAGTCCGGAGCGCTTGGCAGCCAACACTTTCTCTTTGATACCCCCTACTGGCAGTACTTGACCACGCAGGGTAATTTCCCCCGTCATAGCCAGGTAAGGTTTTACTTTTCTGCCGGTAAAAGCAGAGGTAAGAGATGTTAGCATGGTTATTCCGGCGCTAGGGCCATCTTTAGGCACTGCACCTTCCGGAACGTGTATATGGATAGATTTCTTATTAAATGCCTCGGGATCAATACCATATTTCCTTGCATTGGCCTGAAGGTAACTAAGTGCTGTGCTGGCACTTTCCTTCATCACATTACCCAGATTACCGGTTAGTTTAAGATCACCCTTTCCTTCACCAAGTATGGTTTCAATGAACAGGATATCGCCTCCAACATAAGTCCAGGCCAAGCCAACAGCTACCCCGGGCATATTGGCGGTTTTATAGATTTCATTACTATACCTTGCCTGACCCAGTATCTTTTCAACATCAGCGGCTGTTACCGTTGATTTTACTTTATTCTTAATTGCCAACTCTTTTGCCTGATAGCGCATAATGGATGCCAGTTGCCTGTCGAGCTCACGCACCCCACTTTCCCTGGTATAATTTTCAATGACTTTTTCAATTACTTTATCATTGATTTTAACGGGCACTTTTGCCAGTCCATGCGCTTCTTTCTGTTTAGGAATCAGGTGACGCTTGGCAATTTCTACTTTCTCCTCAATAGCATAACCACTCAGGTCGATAATTTCCAAACGATCCCTCAATGCAGGTTGGATGTTCTGGAGATTATTGGCAGTGGCGATAAACAATACCTTGCTGAGATCGTATTCCAGTTCCAGGTAATTATCATAGAAACTGTTGTTCTGCTCCGGATCCAATACTTCCAGTAATGCAGAGGATGGGTCGCCTCTGAAATCGTTTCCTATTTTATCGATCTCATCCAGTATCATTACCGGATTAGAAGATTTGCATTTACGGATATTCTGGAGAATACGTCCGGGCATTGCTCCTATATAGGTTTTACGGTGTCCGCGTATTTCACTTTCGTCGTGCATACCACCCAAACTAAGGCGAACATATTTTCTTCCAATGGCATGTGCAATTGAACGCCCAAGAGAGGTTTTACCGATACCCGGAGGACCTAAAAAACACAGTATAGGGCTTTTCATGTCGCCCTTTAATTTCAGTACTGCAAGGTATTCAAGGATACGGCTTTTGATTTTAGACATGCCATAATGGTCGATATCGAGGACTTTTTTGGCATTCTTGAGGTCGTAATTATCGTCTGTATGGTCGTTCCATGGCAGATCGAGCATTAGGTCGAGATGGTTATATACAACCGAATAGTCGGGTGTACTTGGGTGCATGCGCTCCAATTTTTCGATACCAGTTTTAAAGAGGTTCTTAGCAGCATCCGGCCATTTTTTCCCTTCTGCTTTTTTCTTCATTTCGGCTATTTCTCTTTCGTTGGTATCGCCACCGAGTTCTTCTTTGATGCTTTTCAGTTGTTGCTGAAGAAAGTAGTCACGTTGCTGCTTATCGATTTCGGTGCGCGTTTTATTCGTAACCTTATCCTTGAGTTCAGCAAACTGCAGTTCACGTTGCAGTATCTGGATCAATTTTTCGGCCCTTTGATGGATATCATGTATCTCTAACAGTCCTTGTTTTTCGGCAAGGTCTGAGTTGAGGTTACTACTCACAAAATTGATGAGGAAGGAAGGATTCTCGATATTTTTAAGAATAATCGAAGCTTCTGTCGGCAGGTTGGGTGAAAGCTGAATAATTTGGGTAGCAAGGTCCTTAATGCTACTTACTATAGCATTAAAATTTTCTTCTACCGGAACTTCGTCATCCGCAAGCATGCGAATAGCGGCCCTGAAATAAGGGTCTTCAGAAACCATGTTCAGTAGTTCGAACCTTTTTTTACCCTGGATAATGATGGTTGTTCCACCATCAGGCATTTTTATCAGTTTAACTACTTTGGCGATGGTACCAAAAGTGCAAAGGTCCTTGGGTTCAGGGTCTTCGATATTTACATCTTTTTGGGCAAGCACACCGATCAGCTTATCTGTTTTATAGGCTTCATTAACGGCCTTGATACTCTTATCTCGTCCAACCGTAATCGGCAAAACAACGCCCGGAAATAACACGGTATTTCGAAGGGGCAGAATAGGAAGTGTATCGGGGATAATGGTGTCTTTATCAAAATCGCCGTCATTCTCGTTAATAGGAATGATGGGCATAAAGTCTGTATCGTCTTCCGATCTGAAAAAAAGTTTCTCTTTCAACATATATCGTTTTCAGTCTTAAGCCAGAATGGCATGAATTATTTTCCATTTACCCAAAGGGTAAGTCTGCAAAAATAAGTCAATATTGATGCCATGCCCTTAAAAATGGATGAATCGGTACAAACTGTCGCAAAAAAAAATCTTCCACCTGAGGTGGAAGACCTTTTTCCCCGATTAAATCGGGAAAGCTTCTTGCAAGAAGTAATATTGTCTAAAAACAAATACTACTAGTGAGCAGCTGGAGCAGTTGTGTCAGCTTTTGCTGTAGTGTCAGCAGCAGCAGCAGTTGTGTCAGCAGCTGGAGCTACAGTTGCAGTTGTGTCAGCAGCTGGAGTTTCAGAAGTTTCACCTGAATTACATGCAGCGAAGAAACCTGCAACAGCTAAAATTGCGAATACTTTTTTCATTGTACTTGTTTTTTTTAGTTTTATTTGGACGCAAAGATAAAGTTCCATTTGGCTTTTACAAACTTTTAACAGCTTTTTTTACTTTTTTCTAAAAAAGATACGAACGGGTACCCCTTTAAAATTAAAGCTGGTGCGTAGTTGATTCTCCAGATAATTGCGATAAGGTTGCTTAATATCATCCGGATAATTGGTAAAAAAGGCAAAAGAGGGTACGACAGTAGGCAATTGGGTCACATATTTAATTTTCACAGTATTTCCCCTAACAACCGGAGCATGGTATGCCTGAACTGCCTTCAGCATAACATCATTTAACTGGGAAGTTGGGATTTTACGCTTTTTGTTTTCGTACACTTCAAGGGCTATTTCTATGGCTTTGAATATCCTTGTTTTATCCTTAACCGAAATAAAAAGCACTGGCACATCTGTAAAAGGTGCAATTCTTTGCTTTAAAGTTTTTTCATAATCACGCGCTGTATTCGTTTCTTTTTCAACGAGATCCCACTTATTTACAAGCACTACTATTCCTTTTCCTTTTCGTGTGGCAAGACTAAATATGGTAACATCCTGGGCAGTAATTCCTTTGTCGGCATCCAGTACAAGGAGGCAAACATCTGCCTCATCCATGGCTTTGATGGCACGTATGATGGAATAAAACTCCAGGTCATCTTTTTCCTTACTCTTTTTGCGGATCCCTGCGGTATCGATCAGCATAAATTCCTTCTGAAATAGTTTGTAATGGGTATGGATGGTATCACGGGTGGTTCCGGCGATATCGCTAACGATGGTCCTTTCCTCCCCGATAAGGGCATTCAAAAGAGAAGACTTACCAACATTTGGCTGACCAATAATGGCAAATTTGGGCAGTCCGTCTTCTTTTAGTGTATCTGCAGTATCTTCAGGTGAAATTCCGCCAGCGATTGCATCCATCACTTCTCCGGTTCCACTACCGGAAATACTGCTGATAAAGAAATTATGTTCAAATCCAAGGCTATAAAACTCGGTAGCTTCCAACTCACGTGTCCCATTATCAACCTTATTAACCACCACATAAACAGGCTTTGTGGTTCTTCTAAGCATATCAGCCATGGCCTCATCGAGGTCAGTGATGCCAGTAGCTACATCCACCATAAAAACGATGGCGTTAGCCTCATCAATGGCAATTTTTACCTGTTTGCGTATTTCCTTCTCAAAAATGTCTTCGGTATTGGGCACAAATCCCCCGGTATCGATTAGGTTAAACACTTTCCCGTTCCAATCTGCAATACCGTATTGTCTGTCGCGGGTAACGCCACTGATATCGTCTACAATTGCTTTTCTTGTTTCCAATAAGCGGTTAAAGAAAGTGCTTTTCCCCACATTCGGTCTACCCACGATGGCTACTGTATAACCCATAATTCATCAATTTAATTAAACTAAATATTAAAATAATATCATTAAATAATTGGTTATCAAATTATTGATAACCATATTCATTTAACTGCATTTCATTATCTCTCCATTTTGGCCTTACTTTCACGAACAGTTCGAGAAAAACCTTCTGGCCGATAAAAGCCTCTATATCGGTTCTGGCTAGGGTGCCTATTTGTCGAATCATTTTCCCTTTCTCTCCTATAATAATGGCTTTCTGACTTTCCCTTTGCACGATGATGTCTGCCTGAATTTTCACCAACTGCTCTTTTTCTTTGAACTCGTTAACGAGTACTGCGGTATGATAGGGTATCTCATCTCCGAACAACTGGTATATTTTTTCCCTGACCATTTCACCCACAAAAAATTTCGTTGGAAGATCGCTCAGGTCATCTTCACTGTAAAAAGGGGCACCTTCCGGCAGATAACTCATTACCGCATCCATCAATTTTTGCAGGTGCACTTTTTGAAGTGCCGATATTTTTACCAATTGTTTGCAATAAGGCTTGCCAGCAAAAAAAGCTTCCGCCTCAGCTATTTTACCATTGGCGGCTGTATCTATTTTATTCAATACGAGTATTGCGGGAACTTTAAGTCTTAGGGCACTAAATATCTGGTCACATTCCTCAAAATTGTCATTTGAATCTACCAGTAATAATGCCAAATCGGCATCTTCCAAAGCCCCTTTAACCGACGACATCATCCGCTCGTGCAATTTGTATTTAGGGTCAATGATGCCAGGGGTATCTGAAAATATCACCTGGTATTCACCTGGTTTATTCAGAAACGCCTTTATGCGGTGACGGGTGGTTTGTACCCTTGGGGATACAATGGCCATTTTTTCGCCAATAAGGGCATTCAGCAAAGTGCTTTTGCCGGCATTGGGTCGTCCAAATATGTTTACAAATCCTGATTTCATAAAATAAGTCCGGAGTCAGAAAGTCGAGAAGTCCGGGAGACAAGAGAATACTACTTAGAGGAATAAGTAAGCAGAATAGAATAGCCAATTGGCTTTTATTTATTCACTATTTTCTTCAGTATCCAGAGTAGCCTCTAGCCGAACCTGAAAATCCTTATCTGATTTTCTCCGGGTTTTTAAACCCTAAAAAAACGTCAGGCCCCATTTCGAGGCCTGAGATTTATATTTTCTGTTGCGAGGGAAGGGATCGAACCTCCGACCTTCGGGTTATGAGCCCGACGAGCTACCGCTGCTCTACCTCGCGATTTATTGGAGTGCAAAGGTACGGTTGTGAAGGTTCTCTTCCAAATATTATTTAATTAATCATCCGATTTTCGCTTGATTGTAGCACCTCCGCTGGTATTGATATCACGAATTAATCCTGCACCTTTATAATATACAGAGCTTGCTCCACTGGCGGTGGCATTCAATTCTTTATTTACTGTAATCCTTACAACAGAGGCGCCCGAGGCATCTACTTTACATTGCTCTGAACTAACATCATACCCTCTGATATCACTTGCTCCATTTGCATTAATGCCCAACATTTTTACCGTGCCATTGATGGTGATTCTTGACGCACCCGAAGCTTCCAGACTTAAGTCTGATACGGTAAGATCGCCTTTAAAATCACTGGCCCCAGACATTTCAACCTTTAATTTATCGAGATTTAATTTACCTGCCACTTTCACATTGCATGCACCACTGGCTTCAATACTGCTTAGGTCCTTGAAAGTTACATAAGCTTTCATTTTATGGTTACCCCATTTTTTCCAGTTCAATCCCTTTCCATCAAAATATATCCTCAATGTACTTCCACGCATTTCCGTACGTATTCTTCCTAATACTTCTGAAGAACTGGCACTAACAGCAACAGCATCCTCGGTACCCTGTGAAAGGTAAAGATCAATAGCGCCGGACACATCAATGGCCGAAAATCCTTTCAGGTTCCGGGGTTCTGCATTTTCATCGTGCACCAGGTTCTTTTCAATTTGTGCCATAACCGGCACCAGAGAGGTGGCTATAAAGGCAAAAAGTAAAATTATCCGTTTCATAAGAGGGGTTTTGAGTGTAACGGCTATTGCTCGTTAAAGTTACAGTTGCTGGTAATTACTGCAATGATTACTTTTGTGACGATCATTCCTCGGGGTGCTTCCCCCGCCTAAGGCGGGAGAGGCTGAGATAATACCCGTTGAACCTGAACAGGGTAATTCCTGCGAAGGGAAGGCGTACATTTTTTTGGTCGTACCTCTCTCCTATTAGCTATTTCCCTGTTCCCATTTGTAAACTTTTAAACGTTAAAAATGAAAAAGTTTTTGGGAACAATGTCACTGACATTCCTCATCCTGCTCGCATCCGGGCAAACAAAAAACCTCCTAAGAGGCCGCATTACTGACAAAACCACTCACCAGACTATTTCTGGTGCCCTGGTTAGTATTAACCAGTTCCAATCTACCTCAGACGAAGAAGGGATATTTACCATTAGCTGGTCAGGCACTACGAAGCCGGTTTTAAAGGTAATAAGTCTTGGTTACCGCGATTTCCAGTTAAACCTATCCTCAGGCACTTCCGACAAAATGCTGGAAATTGAGCTCGAACCCACCAGCCTGTTTCTTCAACCACTGGAAGTAAAATCCATTCGGGCGGCAGATAAAGCACCGTTTGCCAAAAACAATCTATCCAAAGATGAGATTGCTAAGGTTAACCTTGCTCAGGATATTCCTTTCATACTTAACCAAACCCCTTCTGTTGTGGTGAATTCAGATGCAGGGAACGGTGTGGGATATACCGGCATTCGCATTAGGGGAACAGATGCTACACGCATCAATGTTACCCTGAATGGCATACCTTATAACGATGCTGAAAGCATGGGTACTTTTTTTGTAAACCTGCCCGACTTCGCCTCGTCTGTTAACAGTATTCAGGTACAAAGAGGGGTTGGAACATCTACGAATGGAGCCGCAGCTTTTGGCGCAACTATTAATCTGTCTACCAACGAATTCAATGAAAAAGCCTACACTGAATTCAACAATAGTTATGGTTCTTTTAATACCAGGAAACATACTTTAAAAGCAGGTACCGGTTTGATGGGTAAACATTTTACCCTCGATGCAAGGGTAAGTAGTATTCAAAGTGATGGATATATCGATCGCGCTAAAAGTGATCTTAAATCATTTTATGTTAGTGGCGCCTGGTTAAACCAACGCTCTTCTCTCCGCTTCAATGTTTTCAGCGGAAAAGAAAAAACCTATCAGGCATGGTACGGTGTATCAGCATCGTTGCTCAACACTGACCGTACCAATAACCCGGCTGGCACTGAAAAACCCGGAACACCTTATGATAACCAGACCGACAATTATACCCAAACACATTACCAGTTATTCTTCAACCATGCATTTAATAGCCATTGGTCTTTTCAATCCGCTAGTTTTTTAACCCGTGGATATGGTTATTATGAAGAATACAAAGCGGGGCAACAATATTCAAAATATGGATTGCCCAATCCGGTAGTTGGTGGCGTACCTGTTACCAGTACCGACCTGGTACGCCAACGCTGGCTAAACAACTATTTTTATGGTCAGAATATTTCCCTACAATACCAAAAGAAAGGAAATGAATTTACCGTTGGCGGCGGATGGAATACGTATACCGGAGATCATTATGGCACACTTCCTTGGCTGCAAACAGGAACTGCACCGGCAGGATATAAATACTATAACCACCCTGCAATTAAAAAAGATGCCAACCTATTTGCTAAGTGGCAACAACTGATTGTTTCGCATGTATATGGGTTTGTGGATCTGCAGTACAGACATGTATCTCATAATATGACAGGCTTTCAAAATAATCCAACATTATTGGTTAACCGGAATTTCAATTTCTTCAACCCAAAACTGGGTATTACTTATCGAAAAAATAGCTGGCAGGCTTTCCTGAGTTATGCCATCGGACAAAAAGAACCCAACCGTGATGATTTTGAAGCGGGTACAATTAACCAACCCAAAGCAGAGAAATTACAGGATGTGGAAGCCGGTCTTGAATACAAAAAAAGTACTTATCAGTTTGCTGCCAATTTTTATTACATGCATTATGTTAATCAATTGGTGCTTACCGGACAGATCAATGATGTTGGTGCATATACCCGTTTTAATGTGCCCAATAGTTACAGACTCGGGATTGAGTTACAGGGTACATGGAAACCCTCTTCCTGGTTAGCGGTTGGTGCAAACCTTTCCTTAAGCAGGAATAAAATCAAATCGTTCACTGAGTATACCGACAACTATGATTCCGGTAATCAGGATGCCCTACTAAGAAACAATACAGACATTTCTTTCTCTCCCGGAACAATTGCCGGAACACAACTAATGTTTTACCCGGTTAAAGCACTTGAACTTGGACTGATCGGAAAATATGTGGGCAAGCAGTATATGGACAACAGCCAGTTAAGCAGAAGTGAATTGAAAGCATTTGCCACGCAGGATTTACGCATTATCTATAGCTTTAACAACAAAAACTTTAAACAGGTGCAGTTAACTGCTCAAATAAATAACCTGTTCAATAAACGCTACGAGCCGAATGGCTACAGTTATAGCTATACAAGTGGTGGTGTGTTTTACACCGACAATGGCTATTACCCAATGGCAGGAAGGAACTTTGTGGTTGCGGTGAATTTGAAGCTGTGAGAATGAGAAATGAGAAATAAGAAATATGAAATAAGAAATAAGAAAGGAATTGTTAGATTTACTTTCTTATTTCTTATTTCTTATTTCATATTTCTTATTTATTTTTTTCTTGCCACGCAAGCATCCCTCCTGTTACATTAACCAGGTTTTGAAATCCCATGGTACCGAGGATTAGGCATGCCTGGCCGCTGCGGTTACCGCTGCGACAGTAGACATAGATGGTTTCATCTTTCAGGTCTTCAATTTCATCAACCTGCATGGTTTGTACTTTGCCCAAAGGCAATAGTATTCCACCGATATTAAATTCAGCATGTTCGTGAGGTTCCCGAACATCTACCAGGTGAATTTGTTCTCCAGTATCCAATTTTGCTTTGAGGTCTTCAACAGTAATGGTTTGCATGATAATTAAGCTTGATTATTTGTATTGACTAGGTGGAGGAATCATGATTTTTCCTGTATCGCGAATAGGTCCGACACTACTGATGTACATATCCATTACCTGTCCCTGACGAATTTTATTGGGCATTCTGTTCCCTGCATCATCGAGTAACTCAGACAGGTAATCCGGAGACTGGCGAACGACAAAAGCAGTGGCAGAATCGCGGATATTGCCCATGGCTACGATTGCTCCAACATTGATGCTTAAACTGGAAAGATAGGAACGTGCTTCGCTTAATGTCATGCCGACAAGATTCGGCACATCCATTTCATTGCCACCTAATCCACTACCCAACACAAAACTGATGGTGGCACCAAGTGGAACTTTATCGCCTTCATTTACGGCTACGCCATTATAAAGTTGTTCGAGCACGGAGTTTCTTGCGATATCGGGTTTATAGGTGATGGCCCCCATTTTCAATTGCAGGCTTTGCAGGTACAATTCCGCACTTTTTACAGAATAGCCAATTAAACTGGGCATTTCAACCTGCGGTGGAACCATTCGGTTAACCGTAAGATAAATGGTTCTACCCGATTTTACCGTTGCATCGGCTTCCGGTGTTTGTCTAACCACCGCCAGTTTGGGAATGCTGTCTACATAAACCGAATCCTGAATTTCTACTTCAAATCCGGCCTGCTCTAATAATTGCGTGGCTGCGGTTACTTCCTGTCCGGTAACGGAAGGTACTTTTGTAATGTTACCGTAGCCGGTAAACCATCCAAGTAAAGAGAAAAAGAGTATAATCAGTATCAGAACAATACCTAAAGCTGCAAGCATATTAACCCACAGCGGTTTTTCGGTGATCTTCTTTATAAATTGTTTCATTGGCTGATATAAACCTAAAATGTCTATCGAATATTAACCAAGTTAAAGGTTTCCCCTTGGGTACCAAACCCCTGGCCTACGTTTTTTATAATTTTAACGAAGTGCCTCATTAACCAGCGCCGTATAAAATTCTTTGAGTGATTTCCCCATTGCCCTTACCTGCTGTGGTATTACGCTCGCATCGCTTTGTCCGGGAACAGTATTTACTTCGAGCATAAAAGGCTGTTGCAGTCCTTGTTCATAAATAAAATCGATACGTACTACCCCCCTGCAATTAAGCACTTCATATACTTTTTTTGCGGCGGCTTCAAGCTGCGATTTCATGGTATCGGTAATTTGTGCCGGTGTAGTTTCTACACTTTTGCCCTGATATTTTGCTTCAAAATCAAAGAATTCATTTTTGGTTTCAATTTCGGTAATAGGTAATACCTGGATATTACCAGCAGATTTAAATACGCCAATCGTAAATTCTCTTCCGCTGATAAACTCTTCCACCAGTAACTGGGTATCTTCTTTAAAACCCTTTTCCAGTGCCAATGGAAGTTCTTCAGCAGTATTCACCTTACTCATTCCTATACTACTACCCCCGCTGTTGGGTTTTACAAAAACAGGTAATCGAAGTTTACTTAAAATAACTTCCGGTTCAACAGGTGTGTGTTTGAATACATGCATTGATTGCGCCACATGAATGCCACTAAAAGCAGCCACTGCAACTGTATAACGTTTGTTCATGGTTAATGCTGAAGTGGCAGCATCACAACTGGTATAAGGCAACCCGAGCATATCGAAATAGCCTTGTAATTTACCATCTTCTCCGGGTGTTCCGTGTATGCATAAAAGCACTACATCAAAATGAACCTGCGAACCTTTGTCAGTAATGGAAAAATCATCTCTATTCACTTTCGACTTCTCGCCGGCTTCATTTTCATACCACCATCCGGATGAATTGATATCGATTTTATATACATCAAACAGATCTCTGTCGAGGTTATTGCCAACTGTTACTGCGCTTTTATAACTAATCTGGGCTTCTCCGCTTAATCCGCCCGTAACCAAGGCCAGTTTTTTCTTCATGATAATTTTGCAGGTTTTCAACAAAGATAGAAGAATGGCAGATGTCAGATCGCAGATATAAAATAAATCTGGGATCTGCCATCTACCATCTGCCATAAAAAAAGGTGAAGAAACTACCCGTCTCTTCACCTCACGTTGACGGGAAATATCACCCGCCGTTACTAGTTGTCGTATGTTCAGATACAACAATAATTGATAGTACTAATTTACAAAATACCCCCGGTAATTGCAAGCTTTCAGGTCAAAAGTTTAGCACAGGGTATTGTGCATTAAATGTGCATTTTCTCCTTTTTTGCGAGCAGCTCATCCACTGTTTCCTGGTACATTTCATCAGGAACGCAACAGTCTACCGGACATACCGCCGCACACTGTGGTTCTTCATGAAAACCCTGACATTCTGTACACTTGTTAGGTGTAATATAATAAGTATCAACACTAATGGGCTCAAAACGCTGGTCAGCGTCTACAACTGAGCCATCCATCAGGGTAAAACTTCCTTTTATGGTAGTTCCATCTGCAATTGCCCATTCTACACCGCCTTCATAAATGGCGTTATTAGGACATTCGGGCTCACAGGCACCGCAATTGATACACTCTTCGGTTATTTTGATAGCCATATTAATGGGTTTGTTGGGTTAGTGATTCTACATTTGCTTTCCAAAAATACGGTTGACAAATGATTTTACAAGAACGAATTCAATTAATGGCCCGCTTGGGGGAATATATGCTGGGAAAGGATGAAGCATGGATGGAAGTTCGAGAACGTGCCTATCGTGAAAATGCCTGGTTTATTCCTGAATTCCAGGATTTGGCTATTCAACAGATTGCTACTCATTTTCTTCAACCCGACCTGCTTCAGCAATGGGCAGTAAATTATGGTGTAAAAGATACTCCCGCAAACCCACATACCGTTGGTATTGTGATGGCAGGAAATATTCCACTAGTTGGCTTTCATGATTTTCTGGCAGTTTTTATCAGTGGGCATCCCATGGTCATTAAAACTTCCTCTAAAGATGAATGGCTCATCAAACACCTGGTTAAAAAACTTTACGAATGGGAAATCACCATTCAGAACCAGGTATCCTTTGCAGAGCAGTTAAAAGGCTGTGATGCATATATAGCTACCGGCTCTAATAATGCAGGCAGGTATTTTGAATACTATTTTGGAAAATACCCGAATATCATCCGTAAAAACAGGACCTCAGTAGCTGTGTTGGATGGTAGTGAAACGAAAGAGGAGTTAAGTCTGCTAGCAGATGACATACAACGTTATTTCGGACTCGGATGCAGGAATATTACGCAGTTATATGTACCTGAAAGTTATGATTTCGTACCTGTTTTACATGAATTGAAGCGATACGAGTACCTGATGGATTACCACAAATACAAACACAATTACGATTACCACCTGGCATTATTGATCATGGGGAATAAATACTACATGAACAATGATTCATTAGTGTTAACCGAAAATATCTCTCCATTCTCACCGGTTAGCCAGGTTCACTACCAATTTTACAAGGATAAGGAGGCCCTGACAAAAATGCTTTCCGAAAACCTGGATATTCAGTGTGTAGTTGGACATGGCTTTATTCCAATAGGTCAGGCACAAAGTCCTGGCTTAACAGATTATGCCGACGGTGTTGATACTATGGCATTTTTGCAGCAATTATGACAATAATTCGCTATAAATACGAGACCATGGACTATGGTCTATGGTCCATGGTCTATTACCTTGCGCCAAGCCTCCCCTACAACCCAGGTTCGCATTATTGCATGGCTTAGCCAGTTTGCGGATAATTCGTTAACTTTAACATTGGCTTTCCTCTCGATCTACGAGGATTGCCGTAAAACATTTGTTAAATACTGTCAGAGGTATACTGTCAATTAAACAGCTTTGTTTATTTGCTGTCTGAAAGGCATATTATTTGATCCAATTAGATTATTCAAATCATTAAAAGACCATGCATTATGAATCTTAAGAACATTTTAGCCGTGGTTGCCATAAGCGCCACCACTGCTGTCCTCAGTGTTTGGGGTTTTAGCAAATACAACGATTACCAACGAGCAGGCATACAGGAATCCGGAAAGCTACCGGTGAACTATGCTGGTTTTTTTGATAAAAACAATAATATGGCGGCTGCGATTGATTTTACGCCAGCAGCTACCAGTGCTACCCCTGCGGTGGTGCACATAAAAACAAAAACCAAAGCTCGCCAGGTTAGTAATACACAACGTCAGCGTAGTAATCCTTTTGCCGATTTATTTGGTGACGATTTTGGTGATTTCTTTGGTGGTCCACGTGTTATTCCAGAGCAACGCGCAAGCGGTAGTGGTGTATTGATTACTGAAGATGGATACATCATTACCAATAACCACGTTGTTGATGGTGCTGATGAAATCAACGTTACGCTGGCCAATAAGAAATCTTATAAAGCCACTTTAATTGGTACAGATCCAAGCAGCGATATCGCTGTAATTAAAGTTGAAGGGAAAGCCCTTCCATACTTAGTATATGGAAATAGTGATGAAGTAAAACTTGGGCAGTGGGTATTGGCAATTGGATATCCTTTAAATCTTGATGCCACTGTAACCGCAGGTATTGTAAGTGCAAAATCAAGATCAATCGGTATCAACAGCCGCCAAAGTCAAAGTCCGGTTGAATCATTTATTCAAACAGATGCTGCAGTTAACTCTGGTAATAGTGGTGGTGCCCTCATTAATACTTCAGGAGAATTGATCGGTATTAATTCAGCCATTGCATCTCCTACTGGTTCTTATGCTGGTTATTCTTATGCAATTCCTGTTAATATCGTTAAGAAAATAGTTACCGATATCGTAAAATTTGGTACAGTTCAACGCGCTTTTATAGGTATTAATTACCCTAGTGAAAATCTTTCAGACGATCAGTTACGTGAACTGGAAAAAGAACTGGGCACTTCAATTAAAGAAGGAGAAGGTGTTATTATCACAGGAGTACCTGATGGTGGTGCCGCTGCCGCTGCTGGTTTGAAAAAAGGTGACCTTGTTACCAAAGTAAATGGAAATGTAGTTACTAATGGACCTGAATTACAAGAACAGGTTGCTTTATATAAGCCGGGCGATAAAATATCTGTGAGTTATAAAAGAGGCGGAAAAGAAAACACCGTAAACATTACCCTGAAAAACAAAGTTGGTACTACTGAAGTAGTAAAATCTACTTCTGCTCTTGAACAACTGGGTGGCGAATTGGAAACCATTGATAAAAGTCTTGCTGCTGCAAATGAAATCAAAGGCGGTGTCCGTGTTAAAAAAGTAGGAACAGGATTATTAAGCAAAAGCAAAATGCAGGATGGATTTGTTATAACTGGCGTAAATGGACGTGAAGTAAAAACAGTTGCAGAACTACAGGAAGTATTATCTTCTGTTAAGAGCGGTGTTGTTAGACTTGAAGGTATTTATCCTGGATTTGAAGGAAGTTATACTTACCCGTTAAATTTATCAAGAGAATAATTCCTCCCAAAAAAGCTATAAAAAAAGCGAATGAAGTAAGTTCATTCGCTTTTTTTATGTCAATATTGTTTGATATAGACTAAATAATCGCCCGGTAATAATTCAAAACTTTCTGCATTTGAAAAATGATATTGAATTCCGGAGAACAGGTTAACATAGCTTCCCTCCAACCATTCATGTGAAATAGGTATGGTGCATTTTTCCTGTTCTGACAAATTCAACAACACCAGTACCTGATTATGTTCTTTCCGTCTGAAATAGGCCATTGCGGGTGCCGCCTCAACAGGAAGTATGAATGTTTCTCCTCCAGTAATTGCGGCATTCGATTTTCGCATTTGCAATAATGTTTGATAGAACGATTGTAAGATTGGTTCCTTATGCCATTCAATCTGATCTTTATCAAAGAATGCCAGTCGTTTCATATTTGGGTTTTCCTGTCCACTATATATCAGTGGTATTCCTTGCCAGGTACAGGTAAATACAGCCCATGCTTTGGCGCAAAGACCATACTTTTCATATTCGGTACCATTCCAGCTATTTTCATCGTGGTTACTGGTAAAAAATAATTTGCTTGCTCCTACAGGGTATTGTGAATAAGCATGTAATACTTCATGTAGTTGATGTAAGCCTGATTCACCTTTTACAAATTTTTCCGTTGTGTGCATCCACCACCATGCATAACTGGTATCAAATGCATTATGATAATTCACTTCTTCACATTCTGCCAGCCAGTAACCAGGTTTTATTGCGTCGCAGCATGCCCTTGCTTCCATCCAGAAATCGAGTGGAACAAGATGTGCCATATCACATCGAAAACCATCAATATCAAACTCTTTCAACCAATATTGCATAGCTTCTACCATTGCCGTGCGCATGGCCTCCTGGTTAAAATCGAGATCAATCACATCTTTCCATCCGTTTCTTTCAGTGAAATTACCCAACTCATCTTTTATATACCATTCAGGATGTTCTTTCGTCCAGTGATGGTCATAGCCAGTATGGTTCGCCACCCAATCAATAATAACCCGCATACCTAACGCATGCGCTTCATTGATTAATGCACGAAAATCATGTTCGTTACCGAATTCCGGATTAATACGGGTATAACTGCTACAAGCATAATAACTGCCAAGTGTACCTTGTCTTTCTTCTATACTTATTGGAGTAACAGGCATTAACCAGAGTATATCTACCCCCATATCCTTTAATCTTGGAAGATGCTTACTAAAAGCTGTAAATGTTCCTTCTGATGTATACTGTCTGATATTGACTTCATAGATCGAAGCAGATTCGGCCCAGGGCACTGGTTTAAAGCTATGACTCATTTTACGATGATACTGATTTTTAGGGAAAATCAGGTATTTATAGGTATTGTCAATGCTTTAAGGGCTTAATAGAATTGTTCATTAAAAATTCTTGGATAAAAAAAGTTAAGTATCGCATCATCGAAAGGGTAAACCTATTGAATTACATAAGTCAGAACAGTTAGATTGTACTTCCTTAACAGTTATTGCCTGTTATAAAAACCCAGATGAGCCCAAAGATGTCATCAAAAACTGGCTTTGAGCTGTGGGCAATTGCTGTCCGGGGAAAATTTGCTAGCATCTTCTGAGCCACAGGCTACATGCCACAAGCTGCAAGCAATTAGTAAACCAGACATTAAACAGGAGCCAGGTAATTAAGGAAGATAAAAATGAATAAATACAATCAGTACCCGTGGACAGACCTTCATTGGCATTGGTGTCAAGCGCAGCGAAGACAGACTAAATCATGCGTAGCAGATTTAGTCAGAGGCCAATGTAGTCTGGGAACGGGTACGGGGC